>ENA-OUQF01000258-OUQF01000258.1-human-gut-metagenome-genome-assembly--contig:-NODE-258-length-45613-cov-5.653716_pt1 | contig 45613 bp, 40 predicted proteins | sample MGYA00237947_ERZ548826 | MGnify/ENA primary metagenome ERZ548826 (study PRJEB26490, sample SAMN05194701) | human gut metagenome | biome: terrestrial biome; feature: human-associated habitat; material... | reverse complement strand
GTCAGGCGGGCGAAGCTCCACAGGTCGATGCCGGCCTCGGGCTCGTCGAAGATCATCAGCGCGGAATGACGCGCGAGCAGCGTCGCGATCTCGATGCGCTTGACCTCGCCGCCCGAGAGGGAAACGTCCACCTCGCGATCGAGATAGTCGTTCGCGCACAGGCCGACCTGCGTGAGGTAGCGGCAGCACTTGTCCTTGCTGAGCCTGCTGTCGCCGCTGGCGATGGTGAGCAGGTCGCGCACGGTGATGCCCTTGAAGCGCGGGGGCTGCTGGAAGCCGTAGCTGATGCCGCGCTTCGCGCGCGCCGTGATGTCGAGGGCGGTGATGTCCTCGCCGTTCCAGAGGATCTGACCGCTCGTCGGCGTGACGAGGCCCATGATGACCTTGGCGAGCGTCGTTTTGCCGCCGCCGTTGGGCCCAGTAAAGACGATGAGCTTGCCGTCGGGAATGGTGACGCTGATGTCCTTCAAAATGGTCTGCTCACCGGTCTCCGGCGTGGAGACGGTGTAGCATATGTTCTTGAGCTCTAACATGAAAGTTCCTCCTGCTTGCCCTGGAGTTTATCTGAAGTATACCGCTTTCCGGAGAAACAGAAAGTTGCAAATGCCACATTTTGCCGCTTTCTCCGCAAAAAATCACCCGGAATATCAAAACGCTATATAGTTTACCAGCTTTTGCAAAAAAAATCAATGAAAAGTGACGAGCCCGCCCCGCATAGGATAGGGAAGAAAAACGAGGAGGGACCGATCTATGGAAAACGAGCTGTCCGCGGCGCAGAACGCCGCATACGATTACCGGCGCTGTGCGCGCGTCTGGCAGCGGGTGGACCCGACGCTGGACCCCTATCCCGACGTCCGTGCCGCGGCGGCGATGGCTGCCGACACGCCCGGCGACGGTCTGAGCGCCGCCGAGCGGAACGCCGGGCTGACGCTCCCGGGCACGCAGGCGGACCCCTGCTGCATGGGCACGGCGGCGCTGGAGTCGCTGGAGGTGCTGCAGGGCTTCATCCGCGAGGAGCTCGCCGACCGGAGGACCTATCTTTTCCTCGCGCGGCGCGCGCCGACGGCGGAGGCGCGGCAGGTGTTCCGCGCCATCGCGTCGGACGAGGGGAGGCACGCCCGGCGTCTTCTCGCCGCAGTCTATCTCATCACGGGCGAGCGCTATTGCCCCGCGATCTGCTATCCTCCGCTGCGCTGCGACGGCTACTGCGCCGCACTGCGGGAGCGGTATCACGAGGAGGTCTGCGGCGGCTTCAACTATCGCCGCGCCTCGCAGGAAACGCTCGACCCCTGCTTACAGCAGCTCCTGCTGGCGTTTTCGCAGGACGAATACCGCCACGCGAACGCCATGCTGTGCCTGCTTTCGGGCGTGATGTAGCAAAGGAGGGAAAGGCCGCGGCCTTTCCCTCCTGTTCCTTTTTGTGCTTATTCCATCGAAATGATATAGTAGTACACCGGCTGGCCGCCGCTGACCACATTGATCTCCGCGCCCGGGCAGAGCCGGCCGAACTGCTCGCCGGCCTTCCGTGCGTCCTCCTCGCTCACGTCGGAGCCGTAGAAGAGGTTGACGAACTCCGCGCCGCGGCTGTCCGCCTCGGCGGCGAGCTTTTCGAGCACCGCGCCGATGCTGGTGTCCGTGTCAAAGAGCTTGCCCTCGAGCAGCGCGAGGTAGTCGCCCTCGCGGATGGCGAAGCCGTCAAACTCGCTGTTGCGCGCGGCGTAGGTGATCTGCGCCGTGGTGACCGCAGAGGCGGCGGCGTTCATCGCCTGCTCGATGGCCGCGGCGTCCGTCTCGTCGGGGTCGACCGCCATCATCGCGCTGATGCCCTGCGGCACGGTCGCGGTCGGAATGACGATGACCTTCTTTTCACTCAGGCCCGCGCACTGCTGCGCGGCCATGACGATGTTCTTGTTGTTCGGCAGCACAAAGACCGTCTCCGCCGCGATCCTTTCGACCTCGGTCAGAATGCTCTCGGTGGAGGGGTTCATGGTCTGTCCGCCGTTCACGATGCCGTCCGCGCCGAGGTCGGCGAACACGGCGGCGAGGCCGTCGCCCGCGCACACGGCGAGGAAGCCGAAGGGCTTGAGCTCCTGCGGCTGCGGTGCGGGAGCGGCATGGTCGTGGCCGTCCTCCTCCAGATCGTCGGTGCTCTGCGCCTTGCGGCCCGCGGCAAGGTCCTCGGCCTGCGTGCGCATATTCTCGATCTTGGCAAGCTCGAGCGTGCCGTATCTCTGCGCCTCGGTGAGCGCGACGCCCGGGGTGTCGGTGTGAACGTGGACCTTGAACGCCTCGTCGTCCTCGCCGATCACAAGGCTGTCGCCGATGCCGTTCAAAAACTCGCGGAACGGCTCGATGGAGCGGTCGTCGATGCGGCGGACGATGAACACGGTGTCGAAGGCAAAGGTGATGTCCTCGTCGCCGACGGAGGCGAAGTCCGCCTTGTCGCGCGCGGCGTGCTCGGGCTCGAGCGTGGGCATGGTCTCGCCGCGCAGCGCCGCGAGCATTCCCTTCAGGATCACAAGGAAGCCCTTGCCGCCCGCGTCCACGACGCCGGCCTTCTTGAGCACGGGGTTCATATCTACGGTCTGGCGCAGCGTCTCCTCGCCCTGCGAGATGGCCTGCTCAATGACGTACTCCACGCTGTTTTTCTCAGCGCTGGCCGCCATCGCGCGGTCTGCGGCGAGGCGGGAGACGGTGAGGATCGTGCCCTCGGCAGGCTTCATCACCGCGTTGTAGGCAGCGCTCACGCCCTCCTGCATGGCGGCGGCAAAGGTGCAGCCGTCCGCGGTGACGCAGCCCTTGAGGCTCTTGGACATTCCGCGGAAGAGCAGCGAGAGAATGACGCCGGAGTTGCCGCGCGCGCCGCGCAGCAGAGCGCTGGCGGTGATGGACGAGGCAAGATCCACGGTCGCGGGGCTGCGCTTTTGCAGCTCCTGCGCTGCGGCGTGCATGGTCAGGCTCATATTGGTGCCCGTGTCGCCGTCCGGCACGGGGAAAACGTTGAGATCGTTGATGCTCTGTTTTTCCTTGGCGATCGAGGCCGCGCCGAAGATCAGCATCTCCTGGAAAACAGGCCCGGTAATGGTATTGTGCATAGGAAAGGTTCCTCCTCTTGTTTACATGGTCATGCTGTCGACGCAGACATTCACGCCGCGCACGACCGCGCCGGTATTCTCGGTGACAAGGTAACGCACCTGACCGATGATGGCCTGGCAGACCGCCGAAATGTTCACGCCGTGCTCGACGACGATGTGCAGCTCGATGGAGATCTCATGGTCGTCGTGCTGCGTGATGTGGACGCCCTTGCTCATCGCCTCGCGGCGCAGCAGGTGGACGATGCCGTCCGTCATGGAGCGGTAGGCCATGCCCTTCACGCCGAAGCAGCTCGTCGCCGCCGCGCCGGTGATGCTCGAGAGCGCGGTGTCGCTCACGAAGACGCTGCCCTTTTCGTTTTTCAGTTCTATCATATTCGCGCATCCTTTCTGCAAAGCTGCGTTTGGAAAATCGTTTCCGTCATTGCGTAATCAATGGTATTATATACGATGCGGCCCGGAATAACAAGAGAAATTTACGTTTCTGCGCCCTTCGCGCGAAGGCGGGCGTTTTATGCAGCCGCGGCGAAATGCCCAAAGCGGTCAATCTTAACACAATTGTAACACTTTTCCATGCTATACTACGGTATGATAGGACTATATCCGGAAAGGAGCTTTTGCCTTGTATCGCAGCAAACTCAACGAAAAATTACAGGAATCGCTTGCCGCGGTGCTGCCCATCCTCGCCATCGTGCTGATCCTGAGCTTCACCATCGCCCCGCTCCCGACGAGCGTGCTGATGGCGTTCCTCTTCGGCGCGGTGCTGCTGGTGGTGGGCATGATGTTCTTCTCCCTCGGCGCGGAGCTGGCCATGTCGCCGATGGGCGAGCGCGTGGGCGCGTGCATCACCAAGACGCGCAGGGTCGGCATCATGCTGACGCTCGGCTTTCTGCTGGGCTTTCTCATCACCATTTCCGAGCCGGACCTGCAGGTGCTCGCCAATCAGGTGCAGGCCGTGCCGAATATGGTGCTCATCGTCACCGTGGCAGTCGGTGTGGGATTATTCCTCTGCTTCGCCATGCTGCGTATGCTGCTCTCCGTCCCGCTCAACACGATGCTGGTGGGCTTCTACATCGTGGTCTTTGTTCTCGCCATGTTCGTGCCCAAGGATTTCCTTGCCGTGGCGTTCGACTCCGGCGGCGTGACGACCGGCCCGATGACCGTGCCGTTCATCATGGCGATGGGCGTCGGCGTCTCCGCCATCCGAAGCGATAAGCACAGCGCAAACGACAGCTTCGGTCTTGTCGCGCTCTGCTCCATTGGCCCCATTCTCGCGGTGCTCATCCTGAGTCTCATCTTCCGGCCGGACGGCGGCAGCTACACCGCCGTCGTCATCCCCGAGATCGGCGACAGCGCCGCGCTCTGGCAGCTCTTCTTCGTCGCCTTCCCGACGTATTTCAAGGAGATCGCCGTCTCGCTTCTCCCCATCGCGGCCTTCTTCGGGGTCTTTAACCTCGTCTCCCTGCGCCTTGAGCGCAAGCAGCTCATCCGCATCGGCGTGGGCCTTGCGTATACATACCTCGGGCTCGTCATTTTCCTCACCGGCGTAAATGTCGGCTTCATGCCCGCGGGCAACTACCTCGGCAGCGTCATCGCGGGACTTTCCTGCAACTGGATCATCATTCCCATCGGTATGCTCATCGGCTACTTCATCGTCATGGCCGAGCCGGCGGTCTACGTTCTCATGCGGCAGGTCGAGGAGCTGACCGACGGCGCGATCCCCGGCAGCGCGATGAAGCATTCGCTCTCCATCGGCGTAGCCGTCTCGGTCGGTCTTGCGATGATCCGCGTGCTGACCGGCATTTCCATCTTCTACCTGCTCGTGCCGGGCTACGCCGTCGCCATCGTGCTCTCGTTCTTCGTGCCGAAGCTCTTCACCGCCATCGCGTTCGACTCCGGCGGCGTGGCCTCGGGCCCCATGGCGACGACCTTCCTGCTGCCCTTTGCGATGGGCGCGTGCTCGGCGGTCGGCGGCAATATCGTCACCGACGCCTTCGGCGTGGTCGCCATGGTCGCCATGACGCCGCTCATCACCATTCAGGGCTTGGGTCTCATTTACCGTCTGCGCACAAAGCACGGTGCGGTGGCTCCCGCCCCCGCGGTCTCCGGCGACGCGTTCGCCTTGGATGACCTTGCCATCATCGACCTGTAAGGAGGGCGCAGCATGAGTGAATTATCCATGATGGTCACCATCACCGAGCGCAGCAAGCTCACGACCTTCCTCTCGTTTTACCGCGAGCGGCAGGTGCCGGTGCAGTTCATCTCGCTGGCTCTCGGCACGGCGAGCAACGAAACGCTCAATTACCTCGGTCTCGAGCGCAGCGACAAATGCGTGTTCGCGAGCTTCGTCACCGACGAGAAATGGGAGGAGCTGCGCCGCGGCCTGCGGCGCGAGCTGCAGATCGACGTGCCCGGCATGGGCATCGCCTTTACGGTCCCGCTCAGCTCCATCGGCGGGCGGCGCGAGCTGCAATTCCTGACCGAGCACCAAAACTACCAAAAGGGGGAGGAATCCACCATGAAGGACACGAAATACGAGCTTCTGGTCGTCATCGCCAACCACGGCTACAGCGATCTGATCATGGACGCGGCCCGCGGCGCGGGCGCGGCGGGCGGCACGGTCATCCACGCCAAGGGCACCGGCATGGAGGGCGCGGAAAAATTCCTCGGCATTTCCCTTGCCGCCGAAAAGGAAATGATCTACATCGTCGTCCACCGCGACAAGCGCAACGACATCATGTCCGCCATCATGCGCGACGCGGGCATGGCGAGCAAGGCGAAGTCCATCTGCTTCACCCTGCCCGTCTCCGCCACGGCGGGCCTGCGGCTCATCGAAGAGGACTGAGCCTCCGCATATTGGATGAAAAAAACCGGAAAGCCAACTGGCCTTCCGGTTTTTCTTATTGTTTGAGCAGCTTCATGCGCTCGCGGTGATCCGGCAGGATACTGCCGAGCAGGGCGTAGAAGCCCGGGCCGTGGTCGTGATGCGCGATATGGCAGAGCTCATGCACCACCACGAGGTCAATGGCCTCGTCTGGGTACTGCATGAGCCGCCAGGAAAAGCAAAGGCTGTTCCGGCTGTTACAGCTCCCGAAGCGCGTTTTCGCGCCGGTGATCTTCACGCCGGTCGGCACAAGACCGGTCACGCGGCTCCAATGCGCCACGCGCTGCGGCAGCTCGAACCTCGCGCGCGCAAGGAGCGCTTCGCGCTCGGCCTCTGTCGGCTCGGGATGCGCGGCAAGGCTTTCCGCCTGACGGGTGCGGGCGCGGGCGAGCCACGCCTCATGCGCGGCGACAAACGCGTCGATCTTCTCCACGCCGAGCCTCAGCGGCGCGTGGACGACCACCGTGCCGTCGCGCTTCAGCTCCATCGAGAGCGTTCGCCGCCGTGAACGGACGAGCGTATAGTCCGTCATTCCCCGAGATAGGTGAATCGGCGGTAGGTCTTGCCGTCGCGCTCGACGATCTCGTTCCACATGGCGGCGGGGCGCACCCACAAGCCGAACTCCCCGTAGAGCGCGCGATAGACGACCATATCCTCCAAGGTTTCGCTGTGCTTCGCAAGGCCGACGACCTCGTATTCGTTGCCCTTGAAGTGGCGGTAGCGGCCTAATTTGATGGGCTCCATATTCTTTCCTCCTTTATGCGTCACATTCCTCAAGATAGCATTTGCGGGCGCTGCGCAGCGCATAGAGCGCACAGACGGCAAGCCACAGCTCGACCGGGAAAAGCTGCTTGACATAGCCGAACTGGTAGAGCGCGGCAGGCATATCGAAAATCGCGTGCAGGCCGATGGCGAAGGCGAGATAGCCGCGCTTTGCGCGGCTCCGCGCCGCGGCAAACACAAAAACGGAGAGCGAGATGTGCAGCAGCATCGCGCTCACGCGCTCGAGACAGGCGAGCAGGCAATAGCCGACGGTGTATTTGCCGAGGGAAGCGGCGACGGTCTGCGCCGTCTCCGCGCTGCCGGCGAGCTTCAAAAGCGCGTCCGTGTCGCCCGCGTTCCAACAGAGGGCGAAGACAAGATAGAGCGCCATCGACGCAGCGGAAACGGTCATCGCCTCGATGCCGCCGTGGCCGATGCCCGCCGTGACGGCGGCGGCGCGCCCGTCATAACGGCGCATGACGGTCTTATACATACAAAAGCGGCCGCACTCCTCGAAAATGCCCGCCGTCAGCGCGCCGTAGAGCATATAGAGCCACGGGCTGCTCAGGATCGCGCGGGAAACGGCGTTGTCGGAGAGGATGCAGAGGTAGTGGAGTCCCATCTCCAGACCCCGTGCGAAGAGAAGAAAGGTCAGCGCACCCCAGAGCGCGGGCAGCAGACGGGTACGCTCGGTCCTGCGCCACCAAATCAGAATGCCGATGGGCAGCAGAGCGCAGAACGCCGCGGCCGCGCCCATGGCGATGAGCGACGAGGTCGGAACAGTCATTGCGCTCCCCCCTTCTCATGGCGGCGGTAGTAGAGATAGGAGTACAGCACCGGAATGCCCACCGCCAGCGCAAGGAGAACAACGGTCACCATCGGCCCATGCAGCTGCCAAAACGCGGACACGACCATCAGCAGTCCCGCGGCGACCCAGGTGAAGCCCGCGACGCGGTGCGTGCGGGTCCAGTTCTCCTCGCTCGCAAGCGTCCACGGCAGCTTGATGCCCATGGTGCGGTTCCGCCGGAGCTTCGGCAGGTAGTTGCCGAGGATGAGAAACAGCAGTCCCACGAACACCGGCGCCACGGTGCCGACGTGCATCTCATAGCCCAGTCCCGTGCCGAGTGTGAGCGCTCCGCCGAGCAGCGAGACCGCCGGACAGAACCACAGCATCACCGTCCGCAGCACCGGATTCACATTCTTCCGCTTTGTGTCGCGGCTCTCGGCGTAGGAGCAGACGAGATGCAGCGCCAGGATCAGCAGCGGCAGGCCGAACACTGTGGCGGCACGCGACGACCAGCCGTTTGCCGTTCCGTCAAAGCCCCAATGCGTCGCCATCGTCTCCGGCAGGCGCGGGTAGAGAATGACGCCCGCCAGCAGCGGCAGCAGGCAGACCAGCGAGGTCAGCAGCAGTTCTTTTTTGTTTATCTTCATGATTCCTTCTCCCCCCTCAAATCCTGTAACCACAGCAGCACCTCCTCCAAAACGGAGGCGTTGAGGCTATAGTAGATAAAGTTCTTCTCGCGGCTCTCAAAAATGAGTCCCGCCTTCTTGAGCTGGGCGAGGTGGTATGAGACCGTCGCCGCCGTCATGTCAAAACGGCTCGCGATGTCGCCCGCGGTCATGCGCCCGCCCTTGAGCAGATTCAGTATCTCGCGCCGCACGGGATCGCCCAGCGCCCTCATGGTTTCACTCAGGCCCACGCCGCTCGCCTCCTTCATGGTATTTAGAAAATTTTCTAAATAGAGAGTAGCACCATTCCGCCGGAATGTCAAGCGGTATTTAGAAATTTTTCTAAATACCGCCTTGCAGAAAGGGAGCCGTCCCCCGGCGGAGAACGGCTCCTCTGATCTTGCTTTTACTGCTTTGCGCCCGCGAGCAGGTCGATGCCCATGGTGTAGCTCTCGAAGCCGTGACCGCGGATCTGCGCGATGCAGACCGGCGCGGTGACGGAGAGGTGGCGGAACTCCTCGCGCTTTTCAATGTCGGAGATGTGGACCTCCACCACCGGAATGGTGATGGCCTTGATGGCGTCGCGGATGGCGTAGCTGTAGTGCGCGTAAGCGCCGGGGTTGATGACGATGCCGTCGAACATCCCGTCCGCCTCCTGAATGGCGTCGATGATCGCGCCCTCGTGGTTGGACTGGAAGCACTCGACCGCGATGCCGCGGCTTTGGGCGTGGGCGTAGATGCAGGCGCAGAGGGCGGCGTAGTCCTCGCGGCCGTAGATATCCGGCTCACGCTTGCCGAGCAGGTTCATGTTCGCGCCGTTGATGACCAGAATTTTCATGGCGTTTTCTCCTCTCCGTCCGCGCTTATTTGCCCTGCTGAGCAAGGAACGCGCGGTACTCCACGCTCTTGCGGTAGTAAAGCTCGCTGTTTTCCAGGCAGGACGCCTTCTGCTTGTCGTTCAGGGGCTTTGCGACCACGGCGGGAGAGCCGACGAGCAGGCTGCCCGCAGGCGCGTCCATCTTGCCGGTCACGACCGCGCCGGCGGCAATGATGCAGTCGTCGCCGATCTTTGCGCCGTCGAGCACGATGGCGCCCATGCCGACGATCACGCGGTCGCCGACCGTCGCGCCGTGGACGATGGCGCCGTGGCCGACGGATACATCGTCGCCGAGGGTGCAGAGATTGTGGATCACCGCGCAGTCCTGAATGTTGCAGCGCTTGCCGATCTTGATGGGCTGCAGCTCCGCGCGGCAGACGCTGTTGAACCAGAAGGCGGTGCCCTCGCCGACGGTCACATCGCCGCAGACCACCGCGCCGGGCATGACAAGGACGTTCTCGTCCGTTTCAATGGGCTTGAAATTCATCGTGTTCTCCTCCGTTTTTCTCTGTATCTGCGCCCTTACAGGGCAAAATTTCCGCTGCGGAACACCGGCAGCTCGCGGCCGTCGTGCGTCGTGCCGGTGATGGAGAGGTCGGCGGTGCCGACCATGAAATCGACGTGCGTGAGCGAGTGGTTCAGCCCATGGGCATCCAGCTCCTCGCGCGTCATCCGCTCACCGCCGGCGATACACTCGGGGTACGCCTCGCCGAAGGCGAGGTGGCAGGAGGCATTCTCGTCGTAGAGCGTGTTGTAGAACAGCAGGCCGCTGCTGCGGATGGGACTGTCGTAGGGCACCAGCGCGACCTCGCCGAAATAGCGTGCGCCGTCGTCCACCGCGATGGCGGCGTTCAAAACATCCTCGCCGCGCGAGGCCCGTGCCTCAACGATGCGGCCCTCCCTCACGGTGAAGCGGATGTCTTCGATGATGCTGCCGTTGTTCACCAGCGGCAGCGCCGCGCAGACCGTGCCGTTGATACCGGTCCTGAGCGGCGCGGTGAAGATCTCCTCGGTGGGCAGATTGGCGACGAAGCCGACGCCCGCGGGCGTTTCGGAGTTGCCCGCCGCCCAGAGGTGATCGTCCGGCAGCGCGATGGTAAGGTCGGTGCCGAGGGAATTGGTGTAGTGCAGGCTCTTGAAGCGCAGCGCGTTGAGCTTTTCCTTGCGCGCGGTCAGCAGCGCGATGTGCTCGCGCCAGCGCGCCTCGGCGTTTCCGTCGCCGGTGACGCGCACGGTTTTCAGGATCGCGTCCCAGAGCGCGGCGACTGCGTCGCCCTCGCTCCGATCGGGGAAGACCTTCCTCGCCCACGCGGCGATGGGCGCGCCCGCGACGCACCACGGAAAGCCGTTCGCCATCTGGAGCCGGTCAAAGGTCTCGCGCTCGGCGGACGAGGTGCGCTGCGCGGCGACGAGCCGCGCGGGCGATACGCCCAGCAGCGTTTCGGGGTCCTCCGCGTCGATGCGCAGATAGGCCGCGCCCTCGTTGGCGTAGTCGGTAAAGAACGCCCTGCGCCACGGGCGCGGCGTTTCAAAGGCGGCGTCCTGCGCACGCAGGAAGCGCTCGCGGGTGATATAGTCGTCCGTCCAGTTCAGCACGACCTCGCCCGCGCCGAGGTCGTAGGCCGCGGACACGCACAGCCGCGCAAACGGCGCGCACTCCACGGGGGACGAAAGAATGAGCGTCTGCCCCTTTTGCAGGTTCAGTCCGACGGAAACGATCAGATGCGCATATTCGCGCAGCTTTTCTTCCACAAAAATACCTCCTTGAAAATCGGGTATGCTTACCCTACGGTGCTTTTCATAGGAACAGAATACCACGCCCCGCCGCGCTTGGAAAGGGGAAATTCGGCGGCAAGGCCGGAAAACTCAGATGCCCAGCAGGAGCGAGGCGAAGCGGAAATAGATGATCAGGGATATGGCGTCCACGATGGTAGAGATGAACGGCGAGGCCATGACCGCGGGGTCAAGCCCGATCCTTTCGGCGAGGATCGGCAGCGAGCAGCCGACGAGCTTGGCAAAAAAGACGACGAACACTAGCGTCAGGCACACGACAAGCGCCACGGTGGGCGTGACCGCCGCGTTATGCAGCAGCGCGCGGTCCACAAGCATCATCTTCACGAAATTCGCGCCGCCGAGACAGGCGCCGCACAGCAGCGCCACGCGCAGCTCCTTCCAGATGACATGGCCGAGGTCGGAAAACTCCACCTCGTCGAGCGAGAGCGCGCGGATCACGGCGGTGCTCGCCTGCGTGCCGCTGTTGCCGCCCGTGCCGGTGAGCATCGGAATGAAGGAATTGAGCACAATGCAGGCCGCCAGCGCCGTTTCGTAATGGTTGAGGATAATGCCGGTGAAGGTCGCCGAGAGCATGAGGATGAGCAGCCACGGGATACGCGCCTTCCACGTTTCCAGCACACCGGTCTTGAGATAGGGCTTGTCCGAGGGCAGCATGGCCGCCATCTTTTCGAAGTCCTCCGTGGTCTCCTCCTCCATGACGTCGATGGCGTCGTCAACGGTGATGATGCCGACGAGCCGGTTTTCCTTATCGACGACCGGCAGAGCGATGAAGTTGTACTTTGAGAAGGTCTGCGCCACGTCCTCCTTATCCTCCAGCGTGGTGACGGAGATCACGTTGGGGTCCATGATGTCCTCGATGCTGTCGTCCTCGTCGGAGAGGAGGATCGTGCGCAGAGAGGCGATACCGAGCAGCTTGCGCGCGGGGTCCACCACATAGCAGACGTTGATGGTCTCCTTGTCCGTGCCGGTGCGGCGGATGCGCTTGAGTGCGTCCTCGACCGTCATGTCGCGTTTGAGGTCGACGAACTCCGTCGTCATCAGCGAGCCGGCGGTATCCTCAGGATATTTGAGAATTTCATTGATGCTCTTGCGGGTGTCGGGGTCGGCGTGCTTCAGAATGCGCTTGACCACACCCGCGGGCATCTCCTCGACGATATCGACGGCGTCGTCGAGATACAGCTCGTCGAGCACCTCCTTGAGCTCGGTGTTGGAAAAGCCGCGGATGAGCATTTCCTGCACATCCGGCTCGAGCTCGACGAACAGCTCCGCAGCCGGCTCCTTGGGCAGCAGGCGGAACAGCAGCGGCAGCATCTCCTCGGGCAGATCGTCGAACAGGTCTGCGATATCGGCGGGCTCCAGCTCGACTAAAATGTCGCGCAGCGCCTTATACTGCTTTCGGCGGGTCATCTCCTCTATTTCCTCCAGCAGCTCGTCGCGGCGTTCTTCAAAATCGATCATGCGCTGTTCCTCCTTTCTCCAAAGCTGACCGGCGCGGGCCAAGGGATAAAAAAAGCCCGCAGGCCTTCCTCCGGTACCAAGGCTGCGGGAGCGACAATGATAAAAATCGCGCTTTGCGATCTTCCCTACCGTTCAAGCTTTAGCATCACCAGGCGGTGAAACTGCATTAGATGGCACCTTGGTTTCGATGCCAACTGTTCAAACCCTCGCATCGTGTCTCCACGACTCTGCGGCAGCAGTCCATATCCTGATGGTAGCCTTACCTACCGGACGAATATCTATTTGCCTTATCATAGTATGCGCATTTTCTTTCTTTGTCAAGCATTTTCCCGATTTTTTCGGTCCGTTTTCCCCGCCGCGGCGGCGCGGAAATCTTTCTCTTTCCTTTTCGGTCTTGCTGTGCTATAGTATTGTTGTTTTTATAGGGCTTCGTGAAGAATAAACAGGGCGGAGGTGAGCGGGATTTGCTCGAGCGCGTGATGCACAACCGGTTTTTTCGCGGCACGGCGCTGTTCGTGCGCCGCTACTTCGACCACCGCGTGGCCCGCGACAGCGCGGCGCTGACGTATTACCTGCTCTTTGCGATGTTCCCGCTGCTCATCTTCCTGAGCAACCTCGTCGGCTTCTTCGCCGTGGACATTGAGGGCTTCCTGCGCCAGCTCGGCACCATCATCCCCGCCGAGGTGCTGGACCTGCTGATCCAGTACCTGCGCTACGTTTCGCGCGTATCGAGCCGAACGCTGATGACCTTCAGCCTGATCTTTTCCATCTGGTTCCCGATGCGCGCGGCCAACGCGCTGCTGCTGAGCGTGCGCAAGGCCTACGGCATGGGGCGTCCCACGCAGTTCCTCCGCCATCAGGCCAAGGTGTTCCTTTACACCATCTGCCTGATCCTCACGATCCTGCTCTCGCTGGTGCTCGTGACGGTGGGCCGCAGCGTGCTGAACCTCTGCGCGGACTACTTCCATTTCAGCGCCATCCTGACCGACGGCTTCATCGAGCTGTGGTCGACGCTGCGCTTCGTGTTCCTCGGCTGCATCGTCTTTCTCGCGCTCGCCGTGCTCTACGGCCTCGCACAGGAGACGCGGAGCGTTCACTACGTCTGGCCCGGCGTGCTCTTTTCGCTCACGGCCTGGATGGTCCTCTCGCTGCTTTTCTCGCTTTATGTGGAAAACGCGGCGAACTATTCCGTCATCTATGGCTCCATCGGCGCCATCATCGTGCTGCTGCTGTGGCTGTATCTCTCGGCGACCATGATGATCATGGGCGCGGAATTCAACAGCGTTCTGATGGAAATGAAGACTGCGCGCGGATGAGGCGCGCGGATACCGGGGATATTACGCGCCGCGCGGTGCGCGGCAGAACGGAGAACAAAGCATGAAGATCATCATTGTCGGTCTGGGCAAGGTCGGCTACGCCATTGCCCAGCAGATGGTCGGCGAGGAGCACGACCTGATTTTGGTGGACGAGAGCGCCGCCGTGATCGAGCACGCCGACGCCACGCTCGACGCCATGTGCGTCGAGGGCAACGGTGCGTGCGCGAGCGTGCTGCTGCGCGCCGGTGTGCGCGACGCCGACCTGGTCATCGCCGCCACGGCGGACGACGAGGTGAACCTCGTCTGCTCGCTGATGGCGAAAAAGCTGGGCGCCAAGCACACGGTCGCCCGCGTGCGCAACCCCGAATACTTCCGCGACGCGCCGATCCTGCGCCGCGAGATCGGTCTGGACATGATCATCAACCCCGAATACGCCGCCGCGCAGGAGATCGCGCGCATCCTGCGCGTGCCCGCCGCGTTCAGCGTGGAGAGCTTCGCCCGCGGCACCGTGGAGCTCATCGGCTTCCAGATCACCGAGCAGGACGGCATGGCCGGCAAGAGCTTGATCGAATACAACAAGCTCCATCCCAACGCGCTGCTGCTGTGCGCGGCCAAGCGCGGCGGCGAGGTGCTGGTGCCGAACGGCCACTTTGTCCCGCAGGCCGGCGACCGCGTTTACGCCATCGGCACACCGACCGAGACCGCCCGCGTGCTGCGCAGCATGGGCCGCGACACCTCGCCCATCCGCCAGCTGAGCGTGATCGGCGGCGGGCGCATCGCGCTCTACCTCGCCTGGGCGCTCGACGGCATGGGGATGCACATCACCATCGTTGAGCAGAACGAGGAAAAGTGCATGGCGATCGCCGAGAAGCTGCCGAAGGCGACCATCCTCCACGGCGACGGCACGGACCATGACCTGCTCGAATCCGAGGGCATCTTCGACGCGGATGCCTTCGTCTCCCTCACAGGGCGCGACGAGGAGAATCTGCTCATGGCGCTCACCGCGAAGGACTCCGGCGTTGCCAAGGTCCTGCCGAAGATGTCGCGCCCGAACTACACCGCGCTGGTGCACGACCTCGGCATCGACACCGTCATCTCCCCCAAGGACGTGACGGCCAGCCAGATCTCCAGCTACGTCCGCGGCCTCGCCAACTCGCAGGGCAGCGCCGTGGAGAGCCTGCATAAGATCCTCGGCGGCGCGATGGAGGCGGTGGAATTCACCGCGACCGGCGCGACGCACTTCCTCAATACGCCCCTCAAGGACCTGAACTTCAAGCCGGGGCTGCTGGTCGCCGCCATCGTCCACGGCGGCAAACTCCTCATTCCCGGCGGCCACTCCATCATCTCGGAGGGCGACCGCGTGATCGTGGTGGCAAAATCTCTGTTCCTCAAGGACCTTAACGACATTCTGGTCCGTTGAGCCGCTGCACGGAGGAAGGCGCGACATGAACAAAAAGCTCATTTTCAAAATTCTCGGCATCATTCTGGGCATCGAGGGCGTGTCCCTGCTCATTCCCTTCGTCATCGCGCTCGTCTGCCGGGAAAATACCGCCGTCTTCGGCGTCACGGCGCTGCTCTGCCTCGCGGTCGGTCTGCCGCTGAGCCGGCTGCATACGGCCAAATCACGCCTGCAGAACCGCGACGGCTATGTCGCCGTGGCGCTCGGCTGGATCGTGCTGTCCGCCTTCGGCGCGCTGCCCTATGCGCTCAGCGGCTGCTGCGGCTATGTGGACGCGCTGTTTGAGACCGTTTCCGGCTTCACGACGACGGGCGCCTCCATCTTCGGCGCGCCGGCCTCGCTGCCGCGCGGCATCCAGCTCTGGCGCGCGCTGACGCAATGGCTCGGCGGCATGGGCGTTCTCGTCCTGCTGCTCGCGCTGATGCCGAAGCTCGGCGAGGGCAGCGTCAACCTGATGAAGGCCGAAAGCCCCGGCCCCATCTCCTCCAAGCTGCTGCCGCGCACGAACGACACGGCCAAAATGCTTTACAGCATCTACATTCTCCTCACCGCGGCGGAAACGCTCGCGCTCCGCGCGGCGCGGATGCCGTGGTTCGACGCGGTGACCACCGCGCTCACGACCATCTCGACCGGCGGCTTCTCCGTCCGTAACGAAAGCATCGCCTACTACCAGTCCTCGGCGGTCAACTGGATCATCGTGGTCTTCATGTTCGTCTCGTCGGTCAATTTCACGCTTCTGTTTCTGGCCGGTACACGGCGCTGGCGGGAGGTCCTGCGCAGCGACGAGCTGCGCGTCTACTCCGGCATCGTGTTCGGCTCGTCCGCGCTCATCGCGCTCGATCTTGTTCTCAAAACGGGCCGTTCCGTCGGCTCCGCCATCGAGCACGCGGCCTTTCAGGTCACAACGCTCATTTCCACCACCGGCTACTGCACAGAGGATTTCGACCTCTGGCCGCAGTTCAGCCGTCTTGTGCTGCTCGTTGTGATGTTCGCCGGCGGCTGCGCCGGCTCGACCGCCGGCGGCATCAAGGTCTCGCGCATCGTGCTGCTCTTCAAGGGACTCAAGCGCGACCTGCGCCGCATCCTGCACACGCGCGAGGTGCGCCCCATCACGCTCGACGGGCAGCGCGTGGAGGAGGATACCATCTCCTCCGTTTCCCTCTTTTTCTTTGCCTACATGATCATCCTCTTTTTCTCCGCGCTGATCGTCTCGCTCGACGAGCTGGATTTCACCTCCGCCTTCACGGCATCCCTGACCTGCATCAGCAATGTCGGCCCCGGCCTCGGCCTTGTCGGCCCGACGTGCAACTTCGGCTTTCTCTCGCCGCTCTCAAAGCTCGTGCTCTCGTTTACGATGCTCCTCGGGCGACTGGAGATCATGCCTCTGCTCGTGCTGTTCCTGCCGTCCGTGTGGCGGAAAAAATAAATCTGTACCAAAGCCGCTCCCACGGGTACAGCTTTTCTCCGCAAATTTTGGTTGACAACCGTATACCTTTCTGCTATGCTGGACTCAGGCAGGTATACAGCTGTATACCGAAAGGAGGAATGTCCCGTGTCCTGCAATCTGACCGACGCGGAGTGGAAGCTGATGCACCGTCTCTGGGAGCAGTCCCCGCAGACCATCACGCAGCTCACCGCCGCGCTTTCCGCCGAGACCGGCTGGGAGAAGCACACCGTCATCACCATGCTCACACGGCTGGAGGCCAAGGGCGCGGTGCGCCACGAGGCCGGCGGGCGCGCCAAGCAGTTCTATCCCGCCGTCGCGCAGAGCGACGCCGCCCGCACCGAGACCGAGAGCTTTCTCGGTAAGGTCTACGGCGGCAGCCTGGGACTGATGATGAGCGCCATGGTCGAGGGCCGCGCGCTCACACAGGAAGACATCGACGAGCTGACCGCCATTTTGGAGCAAGCGGGAGGGAACACGAAATGAAAGAGATCCTTTTGACTTCCTCTGTTTTGATCCTTGCGCTGCTGGCGCTGCGGCAGCTGTTCCGCCGCACCGTCTCGCGCCGGATGCAGTACGCGCTCTGGCTTCTGGTGCTCGTGCGGCTGCTCGTGCCGGTGAACGTCGGCACACTGGCGCACAATGTGCTCTCCGCCGCCGAGCCGGTGCAGGCCGTTGTGGAGGAGCGGCTGGATACCCCCGTGCTGTACGTTCAGGACGGCACGGAGCGGCGCCCCGCACAGCTTTTGCCCGGCAAGGAGTCGCAGGGTGACCCGCAGTCTCCGCCGTCCGACGCGGCACAGATCGCCCCCGCCGACGAATACTACACTGTGACGCCGACCTACCGAACCGTCACGCTTTCCGAAGCGCTCACCTACGTCTGGTACGCCGGAATGGCCGGCGTGGGCGCGTGGTTCCTTTTCACCAACCTGCGCTTCGCCCGCGCGCTGCGCAAGGCGCGCACACCTTACCGCGTCGAGGGCTGCCGCTATCCGGTCTATCTCGTGCCGGAGCTGCCCTCGCCGTGCCTGTTCGGTGTGCTGCGCCCCGCCGTTTACCTGAACGAAAAGGCGCTGCAAAGCCCCGACGCCCTGCGCTTCGTGCTCGCGCACGAGCAGACGCACGCGCGGCACCTTGACCCGCTGTGGTCGCTGCTGCGCGGCGTGTGCCTGACCATCTACTGGTTCGACCCGCTCGTGTGGCTCGCGGCGGTGCTCTCGCGCGAGGACTGCGAGCTGGCCTGCGACGAGGGGACGCTCCGCGCGCTCGGCGCGGGCGAGCGCGCCGCCTACGGCAAAACACTGCTCGCGCTCGTGCCTGTGTGCGATAAGCCGCAGAACCCGCTGCTCGGCGCGACGACCATGACCAGCGGCAAAAGGAGCCTCAAGGAGCGCATCACACGCATCGCGGAGAACCGGCAGGCCAAGGCCGCGGCGGTGTTCGCCGTCGTCGCGCTCGCGGCGCTCGTGTGCGCGGTGAGCTTCACCGGCGCGCCGGATACGACGCCCGAGGTCACGCAGGAATGGTACGACGCGGGCTTCACGACCGAGGACGCGCAGGCCTGTCTCGAATTTCTCGACTGGGCGGCGGAGCTTGACGGCAGCAAAATAACAGGCTGCGGCGCATGGGACGCCGAGACCGGCGCAGCCCGCTTCCTTCTGGAGGAGCCCTCCGATGATACATCCGCGCAGATCGAAGCACTCGAGGGCATTCTCCGCAGCGTCCGTGCGGAGGAGCTTACTCCATTCGCAGCCTACGATGGAGAAGTCCGTTATACGCTCACCTTCAACGATGATTATACCGGCTATTATGGCTTTTCGCTGAGCGAGAATGGGCAAGTTGCGCTGGACGCACCCGCGGAGTACGAAACCGAGGGAGAGCCATTTTCCTACATGAAGGCCGTCGCCGTCGTGGACAACGCGGAACTGACACAAGCTCTGTACCGATTGCTCCGCCCAGCACTTCTTGACGGTCTGACGGCGGCACAGCGTGACGCCGTCGACAGCTTCCTGCACTGGGCGCAAGCTCTGCGCGCAGAGGACATTCTCAACCTGCAATTCCGCGATGGCAGCAGCTCGCGCTTCCTCGTCGATGCAGAGCTGACCGCACTTTCGGCGCAGCTCGTGCCCGCCCTCAACGCCCTCACCGAGGCGGAGCTTTACACGCAGCGCGGCTACGGAGACTCCGCGTACTACACGCTCACGGTGAATCTGCAGGACGGCACACAATACACCTTCCTCTGCGGCTTCGACAGCGTGCGGCTCCTGCATCCCACCTTTGAGCCGGCGCTCTCCTCCAGCTATCCCAGCAACCGCCCGACGCTTTGGATCGACAGTCCCGCGCTGATGGCGTGCATCGGCAGTCTGGAAGCCTCGCCCGCGCCTTTGCCGGACTTTGAGACCGCCGCGCCGACGCCGCTCGCGGACATCCTGCCCGCGCGGGAGCCGTGGCTGACCATTCCCCTTGCCGGGAAGGCACAGCGCATTGCCGACCGCCGCATCCCCTCCGATGCCCTTGACTGGCTCACGCAGATGGACATGGACGGCGACGGCGTGTGTGAGATCGTCAACAGCTCCGATTTCCCCGCGATCTACTACAAGCGCGGCGGTCAGCTCTACGGCGTCGACCTCAAGAGCGTCATCACCGCCGCGTGGCCGGAGCTGAACTGGTGGGACTACACATCCGCCGCTCCCGCCAGCCGTTCGCTCCTCTTCTGCGGCTTGTCTGCGGGCGACGCTCCCGGCGATGGGGTCAACTTCACGCGCTATCTCTATTTCGACGGTGAAAGCCTGCTGCTCTACAAGCCCGACCGCAGCCACACCGACCACATCGCCGACGCGACGCTTGCCGATCCGAGCGTTCCCGCTGAGGTCGCTGCGCGGGCAAAGCAGCTTGTTCGGCAGCGGTACGACACCCTTGCGGGCCGTGCCGCGCAGTACGACGACTGGTACACAGACGTCTCCTTCCTCGGTGCGGAGACCCGCTATGAGGGTCTGACGCTGGAGGTTTACAGCTTCAGCCAGCATTACCACGCGCAAAAGCCGGAAAAAATCCTGCTCGCGGGCGGCACTGAGGTGGACGAGGACGGCTGGGCCATTCTGGACGGCGACACGGTCCTGGACGGTCCCTATATCGTCTGCCTCATGGACGGCGGCACGCGACACATGTTAGAGGGCAGCATGAGCGGCGATTGCAGCACGGGCAGCCCCGCTTATTATGCCGATCTAACCGCGCTGCTGGCGAAAAACAATGTCCTCCGCCCCGACGCTCTGGACGGCGGCAGGCTGAACGAGGCGATGAGCAGCGGCGGCAGCTTCCTCAACTGGCTGGGTCAATACGACGCTGCCGAGCAGGACCGCGCGCTTGAAAGGCTGAGCGCCTACCGCGCCTCGCTCACCGACAGCTACGACCTCGATATGTTCTCCCGCATCGTCACCTATCTGCTCGGCGACCGTGACGGCCTGACCGACGCGGGCCGCGCCGCGCAGGGGCGCTTCCGCGCGAAATTCGGATGAACGGCCAAACGGTAATTTTGTGCATTTTTTTCGAGAGCCGCCCTTGCAAAGGGCGGCTCTTTGCGGTAGAATAGTCAAACTGCCGCCTTGGCGGCGGTCGAGTTTATCAACAAATGAGGTGTTCAGAAAGCATGAAACGCGAATCCTTCCGCTCCCGTCTGGGCTTCCTGCTGGTGAGCGCGGGCTGCGCCATCGGCATCGGCAACGTGTGGCGCTTCCCTTACATCGCCGGCAAGAACGGCGGCGGCTACTTCGTTCTCTTCTACCTGCTCTGCCTGCTCGTGATGGGCGTGCCCGTGCTGACGATGGAACTGGCGGTCGGCCGCGCGAGCCGCAGGAGCGCCGTGCTCTCCTATAAGACGCTGGAAAAGCCCGGTCAGAAATGGCACATCCACGGCTGGTTCTGCCTGCTCGGCTGCTATCTGCTGATGATGTACTACACCACCGTCTCCGGCTGGATGGTCAGCTACTTTGGCAAGTTCCTCACCGGCGCGTTCCATTCCGGCATGAGCACGGATGAGGTCGCGAGCGCCTTCGGCGCGATGCTCTCCTCCCCCGGCGAAATGGCGCTCTGGGCCGAGGTCGTGGTCGTCGCGGGCTTCCTTGTCTGCTCCTTCGGCCTGCAAAAGGGTCTTGAGCGCGTGACGAAAGTCATGATGCTCTGCCTGCTGGTGCTCATTCTCGTGCTCGCCGTTCACAGCCTGACGCTCTCCGGCGCGGCGGAGGGCATGAAGTTCTATCTGGTCCCCTCGATGGATTCCATCCGCGAAAACGGCTTCGGCAGCCTTGTCACCGACGCGATGAATCAGGCGTTCTTCACGCTCTCGCTCGGCATCGCCGCCATGGAGATCTTCGGCAGCTACATGAGCGACGAGCACACCCTGCCCGGCGAAGCCGTGCGCATCTGCGCGCTCGACACCTTCGTGGCGCTGATGGCGGGCACCATCATCTTCCCCGCCTGCTTCACCTTCGGCGTGACGCCGGACAACGGCCCCTCCCTGATTTTCCAGACCCTTCCCCCTGTCTTCATCAACATGGCAGGTGGGCGCTTCTGGGGCGCGCTGTTCTTCCTGTTCATGATCTTCGCGAGCTTCTCCACCGTGCTGGCGGTGTTTGAAAACATCCTCGCCATCTGCATGGACACCTTCGGGATCAGCCGCAGGAAGGCCGTGCTCATCAACGGCATTCTGATCGCCGCTCTCAGTCTGCCCTGCGTGTTCGGCTACAACATCTGGAGCGACTTCCGTCCCATCCTCGGCAAGGACGTGCTCGACAGCGAGGACTTCCTCGTGAGCAACCTCCTGCTGCCCATCGGCTCGCTCGTCTACCTCCTCTTCTGCGTGACGAAGTTGGGCTGGGGCTTCGACAAATATCTTGCCGAGGCCAACAAGGGCACGGGCCTCAGGTTCGCCCGCTGGCTCAAGCCCTACTTCCAGTGGGTGCTGCCGATCCTGATCGTCATCATTCTGCTGCAGGGTCTCTAAACAGTGCAGAAAACCGGCGTCCGTTTCAAACGGACGCCGGTTTTTTGTTGTGTCTATTACGCAGCCGGGCTCGTCTCCGCGCGGGAGACCGCGGTGAAGTAGCTGTGGCCGAAGCAGTCGTGGCTCACACCGGTGAGGCCCTCGCGCAGGAGGTAGGCTGTACCGGAGAAGCAAAGCGGCGAAACAGCGCTGTCCTCAAGCAGCATCGCTTCTGCGTCGTGCAGGAAGGCCGCGCGGGCGGTCAGGTCGCCGGTCGATTCCGCCACGCCGACGAGCAGGTCAAAGGTGTCGTTGCGGTAGCCGCAGACGTTGCTCTCCGACGTGCCGCGGAACGGCAGCAGGTACTCCATCGGATCGTCGCAGCGAGCCGTGAGCGTGGTGAGCGCGAGGTCAAAATCACCGGCGGCGAGCGCCGCGTCAAACTCCTCGGCGCTCACGCCCACCAGCTCGACCGCCACGCCCGTGGCGGTCCTCCACATATTGAACAGACTCAGCGCCACCGCGCGCGTCTGCTCCCCCTCCACAAAGAGGAAGCGGAGCGTCGGCAGGCCCGCGCCCTGATAGTGTCCGGCGGAGGTCATCAGCCGCGCCGCCTCGGCGCTGCGCTCGGCATAGCCCTCGGCGTCCGCCGCACAGAGCTCACCGCCCGCCGTGCGGAAGTCCTCCCCGCTCTCGGGCGCGTCGCTGATGCCGTCGGGCACACAGCCGGTCGCCGCCGTCGCCGTCACACCGAGCTGTTCGGCGAGCGCCGCGCGGTCGATGGCAAGGTCAAAGGCACGGCGCAGCTGCGCGTCGGAGAAGGTGTCGGTCAGATGGTTGTAGAGCACACAGACCGTCTCCGCCAGCGGAGCGGGCTGCCACGTCTCATCCTCCGCCAGCTGCTCGATGGCCGCGTAGGGCAGCTTCGCGGTGTAGTCCAGCTCGCCGGCAAGAAGCTGATCGTAGTTCGTCTGCGCGTCCGTCTCGAAGCGGAAGCAAATGCTGTCCGGCACGACGAGCTTGCTCTCGTAATATTCGCCGTTGCGCTTCGTCTGAAGCTGCGCGGCCTTTACCCATGTGCCCACGGTATAGGGGCCGTTCGTCACGATGTCGGCGGTCGCCGCCCAGCTCGCATTCCCCTCCACCAGATCACGGCGCAGCGGGGCCGTCGCCGGCGACGTGCAGACGCTCGTGATGAAGTAAGCGCAGGGCCTGCTGAGCGTCACGAGGAAGGTGCTCTCGCCCTTGGCCTTCACGCCGAGCAGCGACACGTCGCCGCTCTCGCGCACCTCGTCATAGCCAGCGACCATGCTCAGAAGCGAGGCGTTGGGCGACGCCGTCGCCGGATCGGCCAACCGCTGCCAGGTGTAAACGAAGTCCTCCGCCGTCACGCGCTCGCCGTCCGACCAGCGGGCCGCGGAGCGCAGCGTGAACGTATAGGTCACGGTGTCGTCGTAATTCTTTTCCTCGATGTATTCCTTGGCGATGCCCGCCACGGCGACCGCCTTGCCGGCGCCGTCGTCGCGCATCCGCATCAGGCCCTCAAAGAGCGTGGAGAGCAGGCTCTCCGCCCCCACGTCGGTGTTCATGGTCGGGTCAAGCGTCTCCAGCGGACCGCAGACCGCGGCGCTCACCACAAAGTCCTCCGCGGGCTCCTCCTGCTTGCCGCAGCCGGCGAGCAGGGTCAAAAACAGCGCCGCACAGAGCAGCAGACAGACGGATCTTCGCAGCATTTTCATCGGGAGCGTCTCCTCTTTCTCTATCGTAAAACGCGGCGCGAAGCGCGCCGCACAGGCAAACATCTAAATGATTATATAAAAATTTGCCCCGCTTGTAAAGACGAGCGGGGCAAAAAGTTACAAATTGTTATTATTTGGCGTCCACGACCAGCGTATCACCCTCGAAGTGGGCGGGCTTGACGTCGTTTCCGGTGAACTTGGCGATGGCGTCGAGCCGCATTTTGCTCGGGTAGTCCGCCACGAGCGTGTAAGCGACGCCGTGACGCTTCGCGCGGCCCGTGCGTCCGATGCGGTGGACGTAATATTCGTTCTCCTGCGGCACGTCGTAGTTGAACACCGCGTCCACGTCGTCCACGTCGATGCCGCGGGCGGCGACGTCGGTGGCGACGAACACAGGCAGCTCGCCGCGGCGGAAGCGCGCCATGACCTGCTCACGCTTTTTCTGCGGGATGTCGCCGTGGATGCAGGCGGCGTCCAGTCCCTCCATCTCAAGGTACTTCGTCAGGCGCTCGACCATGCCCTTGGTGTTGCAGAACACCATCACGCGCTCCAGCTTCTCCTGCCGGATGATGCGCGCCATCGCCGCGACCTTGTCGGTCTGCTCGACCGTGACGGCGTACTGGAGGATGTCGGGCTTATTCTGCTCGTCCGCACGGACAGTGATCTCCTCGGGGTCGCGCTGGTAGACCCAGCTGATGTCCATGACCTCGCGCGAGATGGTCGCGGAGAACATACCGAGGTTGCGGCGGGATGGGATCTTGTCCAAAATACGGGTCACGTCGTGGATGAAGCCCATGTCGAGCATTCGGTCGGCCTCGTCGAGCACAACGGTCTGCACCCGGTCGAGCCGCACGGTGCGGCGCTTCATGTGGTCGGACAGGCGGCCCGGGGTCGCCACAACGATCTGCGGCTTTTTCTTCAGCGCGTCGATCTGCTTGCCAATGGGCGCGCCGCCGTAGAGGCACACCACGCGGATGCCGCTCATAAAAACGGCCAGGTCGCGCAGTTCCGCCGTGATCTGCATGGCAAGCTCGCGCGTAGGCGCCATGATGACCGCCTGCACCTCCTCGCTTTCGGGGTCAATGTGCTCGATGATGGGAATGCCGAAGGCAAAGGTCTTGCCCGTTCCGGTGGGGGCCTTGGCGATCACGTCCTTCCACTCGCGCATCGGCGGGATGCAGCCCGCCTGCACGGGGGTGGACCATTCGATGTTTTTCTTTTCCAATGCGCGCGTCATTTCCGGCAGCAGGCCAAGGCTGTCGAAGCGCACGCCCTGTGTGAATTCCATAGCGTTTTCCTCTGTTCTCGTGATTTTCAGTCAGAGAAATTATATCATGCCTGTCAATAGCGCGGAAAAGAGACGGCGCCGCCGTCTCTTTCCTCCGCTTTGCTTACTTGTGCGGGACGTGCCAGATGTTGTCCGCGTACTGCGCGACCGCGCGGTCGGCGGCGAAGATACCGCTGCGCGCGATGTTGAGAAGCGACATACGGTCCCACGCCGCGCGGTCGGCGTAGGTCTTCGCCATGCGCTGCTCGGCGGCGCAGTAGGAGGCGAAGTCCTGCAGGAGCATATATTCGTCGCGCTGGAGCAGGCGCTGGGCGAGATCGTCGTAGCTCACACCGTCGGAGAAGCCTGTGCGGAGCTGATCGACCACGCGCTTGAGCGCGTCGTCGCGCTCGCAGAGCCGCTGGGGCGCGTAGCCCTGCGCCTTCAGGCGCGCGACCTCGTCCGCGTGCAGGCCGAAGAGGAACATATTCTCGTCGCCAAGCACCTCGTGCATCTCGACGTTCGCGCCGTCGAGCGTGCCGACGGTCAGCGCACCGTTCATCATGAACTTCATGTTGCCCGTGCCGCTGGCCTCCTTGCCGGCGGTGGAGATCTGCTGGCTGACCTCGCTCGCGGGCATCAGATGCTCGGCGAGGGACACGCGGTAATTCTCCAGAAAGACGACCTGCAGGCGTCCCCTGCACAGCGGATCGCTGTTGATCTGGTTCGCCAGCGAATTGATAAGGTGGATGATGCGCTTGGCGACCGCGTAGCCCGGTGCGGCCTTCGCGCCGAAGAGGAAGGTCCGCGGCTGCAGCTCCATGCTCGGATCGTCCTGCAATTTCTGGTACAGATAGATGATGTGCATGGCGTTGAGCAGCTGACGCTTGTACTCATGCAGGCGCTTGACCTGCACGTCAAAGACGGCGTCGGTGTTGAGTGCCACGCCCTGCGTCTTTTTGACGTGGGCGGCAAAGTCGAGCTTGTTGGCGCGCTTGATCTCGTCGAGCCGCGCGAGCACCGCGCCATCGCCGGCGAAGGCCTCGAGCTTCTTGAGCTCCTCGGGATGGAGCAGATAGCCGCGCCCGCCGCAGAGGTCGGCGATCAGGCCGTCGAGCCGCGGGTTGATCTGCGCGAGCCAGCGGCGGTGGTCGATGCCGTTGGTGACGTTCTTGAACTTCTCCGGCTCCATCTGGTACTGCCAGCGGAATACGTCGTGGCGCAGGATGTCGGAGTGCAGCGCGGAAACGCCGTTGACCGCCATGCCGCCCGCGATGCACAGGTTCGCCATGCGCACCTGCCCGTCCCAGACGATGGCCAGCTCCGCGGTCTTGGCGGGGTCATGGTAGAAGTTCTCGACCTGCTTCTGATAGCGGTGCGCGATCTCGGTGATGATCTCCCACACGCGCGGGAGCAGCGTCTCCATGAGCTGCTGCGGCCAGCGCTCGAGCGCCTCAGCGAGCACAGTGTGGTTCGTGTAGGCGACGGAATTTTTCGTGATGTTCCACGCGGTATCCCAGTCGAAGCCCGCATCGTCCATCAGAATACGCATCAGCTCGGGAATGACCAGCGCAGGGTGCGTATCGTTGATCTGGATGACGTTCTTCTCGTGGAAGTTCGCCGCCGTGCCGTAGACCTCGATGTGCTTGCGCATGATGGACTGCATCGTGGCGGAGACGAAGAAATACTGCTGCTTGAGACGCAGCGACTTGCCCTCATAGTGGTTGTCCTCGGGATAGAGGATCTTGGCGATGGTCTCCGCCATCGCCTCCTGCTCGCTCGCGCGCAGGTACTCGCCCTGCGAGAACAGGCTCATATCCACCGGCGTCGGGGACTTCGCGTCCCACAGGCGCAGGGGGTTGACGTGCTCGGTGCCGTAGCCCGTGATCTCCATGTCGCAGGGCACGGCGAGCACCTTCGTCGCGCCCTCGGGCACGACGTGCAGCCGTCCGTTGTCCCAGAACTTGCGGACCGTGCCGCCGAAGAGCACCTCCTCCGTCTCCTGCGGCTTGGGCATCAGCCACGCGCCGCCGATATCTTTCCAGTTGTCCGGCAGCTCGACCTGCTGTCCGTCCACGATGCGCTGGCGGAAGATGCCCAGCTCATAGCAGATGGAGTAGCCCGCGGCGGGGATGTCGAGCGTGGTCATGGAATCCAGATAGCAGGCGGCGAGGCGGCCGAGGCCGCCGTTGCCGAGGCCCGCGTCAGGCTCGACCTCGAAAATATCCGCCGCGCGGAAGCCCAGCTCGCCGATCGCCTCGCGCAGCACGCCGCTCACGCCGAGGTTGTAGGCGTTCTTTTCCAGGCTGCGGCCCAGCAGGAATTCCATGGAAAGGTAATGCACCTTCCGCTTTTCCTCGCGGCGCGTGGCCATTCGGCTCTCCACACCGCGCTCGGTCATCACGTCGCGCAGCACCAGCGCCGCGGCGCGCATCACCTGCGCGTCGTCGGCCTCCTCGGGCGTCACGCCGAAGCCCAGGCGCAGCTTATCCGTAAGCGCCTGCTTCATTCCCTGTGTCGTAGTGATATCCATATTTCTTTGTACCTACCTTATTTGCAGATGGAATCGTAAATTTCGCGGTATTTTTTTGCGCTGCGCGCCCAGCTGAAATCCTCGGCCATGCCGCGCTTGCGCAGAGCCTTGTAGGCCTCCGGCTTCTGATGGTAAAGGTCCACCGCCTCGCCGATGACGTAGCACATATCGCCCGCGTTATAATTTGTAAAGGAAAAGCCGTTGCCCGCGCCGTTCCACGCCTCGTAGGCGTGAACGGTGTCCTTCAGCCCGCCGGTCTCGCGCACGATGGGCACCGCGCCGTAGCGCATGGCGATCATCTGGCTCAGGCCGCACGGCTCGCTCTTGGACGGCATGAGGAACAGGTCCGCGCCCGCGTAGATCTGCATGGCAAGGCTCTCGGAGTAGCCGAGATGCACCGCCACGCGGCCCGGGTACTTCGCCTGCGCCCAGGAGAAGAAGGACTCGTACTTCCCGTCGCCCTTGCCGAGCACGACGAGCTGCATATCCTTTTCCATGAAGTAATCGAGTGTCTCGCACACGAGGTCGAGTCCCTTGTGGCTCACGAGCCGCGAGACCATCGCGACCACGGGCGTGTCCTTTCTTTCGGCAAGGCCTATCATGCGCTGCAGCGCCGCCTTGTCCTTCGCCTTGCCGGCCATGCGCCGGAGCGAGTAGTTCGCCGTCAGGTTGGGGTCGCTCGCGGGATCGTAGCGCTCCATGTCGATGCCGTTGAGCACGCCGTGGAGCTTGCCCTCCACCATCTGCATCACGCTCTCAAGGCCGTGGGCGAAGTAGGCATACTTGAGCTCCTGCGCGTAGGTGGGGCTGACGGCGGTCACGGCGTCCGCCGTGACGATCGCGCCCTTGAGCAGGTTCACGTCGCCGTCGAAGGCAAGCGTGCCGCCGGTGAACCAGCCCGCGTCGAGGCCGAAAAGGTCCTCGACCGTCTCGCGGCCGTAGCGGCCCTGATACTCGATGTTGTGGACGGTGATGACCGTGCGGACGGACTTGTAGAATTCCTCGCGCACCGCCTCGTCGCGGATGTAGATGGGCACGAGCGCGGTCTGCCAGTCGTTGCAGTGGACGACGTCCGGCTTCTCCGGCAGCAGCGGCAGCAGCTCCGTCACCGCGCGGCAGAAGAAGGCGAAGCGCTCGCCGTCGTCATAATAGCCGTAAAGCTCGGGACGCTTGAAATACTGCTCGTTGTCCACGAAGTACCACGTCACGCCCTGCCGCTCGTAGGAGAAAAGCCCGCAGTACAGGCTGCGCCAGGCAAGGCGCACATAGGTGTAGCGCTCAAAGTGCAGCCGGTCGCGCCACGCGTCCGCGACGCTCTGGTAGAGCGGCAGAATGACGCTCACGCGGTCGCCGTTCGCGGCAAGCGACTGCGGCAGGCTGCCCGCAACGTCCGCAAGGCCGCCGGTCTTGCAGAAGGGAACGGCCTCAGATGTGACATAGAGAATGTTCATAGCTTTCCTCCTTATTCCGTGTGTGCTTCAGACGATGCTGCCCTTGGAAATAACGATGGGGTAGCTCTCATGCCCCATGAGCGTGCGCCCGGGCAGGACCTCCACATATTTGTCGGTGATGACGTAGCGGAGCGTCACGCCGTCGCGCACGCGCGTGCCCTTGAAGAGAATGGAATCGCGCAGCTCCGCGCCCTTTTCCACCGTCACGCCGGGGAAGAGGATGCAGTTCTCCACGCTGCCCTCGATGGTGCAGCCGTCGGCGACGAGCGAATTTTTCACGCGGCTGCCCGGCGCGAAATAGCTCGACGCCTCGTCGTCCTCCTTGGCGAGGATGGGCCGCGCGGCGGCAAAGAGCTCGGCGCGGATGGAGCCTTGCAGCAGCTCCATCGAGCGGTCGTAATACTCCTGCACGGAGCGGAGCTGGGCGGCGTAGCCGTCCCAGACGTAGCTCTGGAGCTTCAGCCGTCCGGTCATGCCCGCGAGCACGTCGCGGCGGAAGCTGTATTTATCCTGCGCGGAGCACTCGTCCACGAGCGTGAGCAGCAGCTGCTTGCTGAGAATGTAGATCTCCAGCGAGCGGTGGCCGCGCGGCGTGGTCGGCGCGCACCAGACCTGCCCGATCGCGCCGTCGCTCTCGAGCGTGAGGTAGGTCGCGTTGTCCACGAAGCCGCCGTTCGCCGTGCAGACGGCGGTGATGTCCGCGCCGCTCTCCAGATGCGCGGCAAACACGTCCGCGAGCGGCAGATTGATGATGAGGTCGCTGTCGGAGAGCACGACGTAGTCCTGCCGTATCCCCTGTAAATATGAGCGGACGCCGGCAAGGGCCTCCATCTTGCCGCGGAACTCGCCGCTGCGGTAGGCGCGGGTATCGGCGAAGGGCGGCAGGATACGCAGCCCGCCGTACTTGCGCGCCATGTCCCAGGTCTTGCCGTTGCCGATGTGGTCAAGCAGGCTCTGGTAATTGCCGTGCAGCACCACGCCGACGTCGGTGATGCCGGCGGCGTGCAGATTGGAGAGCATGAAATCGACGACGCGGTAGCGTCCGCCGAACGGGATGGAGGCGGGCATCCGGCGTTCCGCCAGCTCGCGCAGTCCCGGCTCCTGTTCGTAGGAGAAAATAATGCCGTGCAGTCCGTTCATCGTACCGTCTCCTTTCCTTCGCGGTTGAGCATCCGGTTCGCCTTGAGCGTGCGGCCTGCCTCAACCTGCGCCTCGGGGCCGACGACCGTAATGCCCCATTCCTCCGGCGGCGCCGCATCGGGCGACGCGCCGACGCGGGCGTTCTCGCCCACGCGGACGTTCTCGCCGAGGATGGCGTAGGCGACCCTCGCGCCGCGCTCGACGACCGCGCCGGGCATGAGGATGGAATACTCCACCTCCGCGCCCTCGGCGACGGTGCAGCGCTGCGAGAGCACGGAATTGCGCACCGTGCCCTCGACCTCCGAGCCGCGGGTGACGACGCTGTGGTCGACCTCCGCCGTCTCGCCGAGGTAGGCGGGCGGCTCGCTCTCCGCGCGGGCGTAGATGGGCCAGTCCTTATCGAGCAGGTTCAGCCCGCTGCCCTGCGCGAGCATATCCATGTTCGCGTCCCAGAGGGAATCGAGCGTGCCGACGTCCTTCCAGTAGCCCTCGAAGCGATAGGCGGACATCTTCTCGCCGGCATTCAGCATGGCAGGGATGATGTTCTTGCCGAAGTCATTGCTCGAACCCGCGTCGTTCTCGTCCGCGATGAGATAGGCACGCAGCTTCCTCCACGAGAAAACGTAAATGCCCATCGAAGCAAGGTTGCTCCTGGGCTGCTTCGGCTTTTCCTCAAACTCCGTGATGGTGTCCTCGCCGTCGACGTTCATGATGCCGAAGCGGCTCGCCTCGTCCCAGGGCACCTCCATCACGGCGATGGTGCAGTCGGCGTGCACGCGCTTGTGGTGCGCGAGCATGGCGGCGTAGTCCATCTTGTAAATGTGGTCGCCGGAGAGAATGAGCACATAGTCGGGATCGTACATATCCACGAAGCCGATGTTCTGGTAGATGGCGTTCGCCGTGCCCTTGAACCACGTCGCGCCCTTCGCGCTCTGGTAGGGCGGGAGAATGTGTACGCCGCCGTCCGAGCGGTCAAGGTCCCAGGGTTGGCCGTTGCCGATGTAGCGGTTGAGCTCCAGCGGGCGGTACTGCGTGAGCACGCCGATGGTGTCGATGCCGGAGTTCGCGCAGTTGGAAAGGGGAAAGTCGATGATGCGGAACTTCCCGCCGAATGGGACGGCGGGCTTTGCCATGTTCTCCGTCAGGACGTAAAGGCGGCTGCCCTGTCCGCCGGCGAGCAGCATGGCGATGCACTCTTTTTTCATGCCGGTAATTCCTCCCTTGCCTTGCTTTTTTTCGTTTTCGGTTTCTTATATTCGCCCGCGCCGCGCAGGATGACCGCGCCGAGCGGGGGGATGGTGATGGCAATAGACTGCTCGCGTCCGTGCGAGGGGATCGCCTGCGTTCGGACCGGCTTTTCGTTGCGCCACTCGCCCGTGCCGCCGAACGCGGTATCATCCGTGGAAAGCTCCTCGTGCCACGTTTTCCGCGGCGGGACGCCGAAACGGTAGTCCCGATAGCCGTTGGGCGAGAAGTTGACCGCGACCAGCAGCTCCTCGCCCGCGCCGTCGCGGCGGACAAAGACGACGGTGTTATCCTCGTTGTCGTCCGCGACGAGCCACTCAAAGCCCGCCCAGTCAAAGTCGATGCGCCAGAGCGCGGGGTTCGTCAGGTAGTACCGGTTGACAGCACGGAAGAAATCCTGCATCCTGCGGTTGGCATCGTTTTCGAGCAGATACCAGTCGAGCTGACCGGCAAAATCCCACTCGTGCCACTGGCCCAGCTCCGCGCCCATGAAGGTGAGCTTCTTGCCCGGGTGCGTGAGCATATAGACCATGAAGCTGCGCACGCCCGCGAGCTGCCGCCACTCGTCGCCCGGCATCTTGCCGCGCAGACTGCCCTTCATGTACACCACCTCGTCGTGCGAGATGGGCAGCACGAAGTTTTCGGAAAAGGCGTACATCAGCGAGAAGGTGAGGTCCTTATGATGGAACTGGCGGAACCACGGGTCGAGCTTGAGGTAGTGGCACATATCGTTCATCCAGCCCATGTTCCACTTGAGGTTGAAGCCCAGCCCGCCGTCCGAGACCGGATAGGTCACGAGCGGCCACGCGGTCGATTCCTCCGCCACCATCATCACGTTCGGATCAATGGCAAAGGCAGCGGTGTTGAGTGCGCGCAGGAAGTCGATGGCCTCCAAATTCTCGTGGCCGCCGTTTTTGTTCGGCGTCCACTCGCCCGCCTCGCGCCCGTAGTCGAGGTAGAGCATGGATGCCACCGCGTCCACGCGCAGGCCGTCAAGGTGATATTCCCGCAGCCAGTAGGCGGCGGACGAGAGCAGGAAGCTCTTCACCTCGCCGCGCCCGTAGTCGAATACGCGCGTGCCCCAGCCCGCGTGCTCGCGCTTTTTTGGGTCGGCGTACTCGTAGCACGGCTCGCCGTCGAAGTCGATGAGGCCGTGCTCGTCCTTGCAGAAGTGCGCGGGCACCCAGTCAAGAATGACGGAGATGCCCCTTCGGTGCATCATGTCCACGAAGTACATGAAGTCGTGCGGCGTGCCGTAGCGCGAGGTCGGCGCGAAGTAGCCGGTGCACTGGTAGCCCCACGAGTCGTCGAGCGGATACTCGGTCACGGGCATCAGCTCCACGCAGTTGTAGCCGAGGTCGGCGGCGTACTCGCTCAGCTCGTCCGCGAGCGAGCGGTAGTCGTAAAAATCGCCGTTTTCGCGCCGCCGCCACGAGCCGAGGTGGACCTCGTAGATGTTGAGCGGGCGGTCATAGACCGGCTGCTTTGCCGCAAGGTACGCGCCGTCGCCCCAGTCGTAGCCCGCAAGCTCGTAGAGCTTGCTCGCCGTGCCGGGGCGCGTCTCGGCGTGGAAGGCGTAGGGGTCGGCCTTGAAGGTCACCGCGCCGCTCTGCGCGGTGACGGCGAACTTATAGGTGTCATACTCTGAAAGGCCCGCGACCTCCGTCTCCCAGATGCCGCCATCGAGGCGGCGCATCGGATGCGCGGTGGGGTCCCACGCGCAGAAATCGCCCACGACGCTCACGCTCCCCGCGTGCGGCGCCCAGACGCGGAACACCCAGCCGTCCGGCGTGCGGTGCGCGCCGAGCGTGCGGTACAGCTCCGTTGCGCTGCCGCCATAAAAGGCGGCGAGATCAAAATGCTCCATGGCGCTTGTCCTCCCTCTTTTCAGCATACGCGCCCGCGGGCGCGAAAAACGTCGGATCTACTTGCCCAGCTTACGGTCCTCGCTCCACCGGGTGAGCTTGGTCTTGTTGCCCTTTTCGTCCATCACATAGGTGTTGTTGAGCTGATTTCGCAGGTCGCCGAGCACGGAATTCACATACTCCTGCCGCAGCGCCGCACGCTCGACCTTCTCCTCGTCGGTCAGCTCCCGCTCCTTCGCGAGCTTGGCAAGCTCGTTGATGCGGTCGATCTTCTTCTGTTCCATCTTGCTTCTCCTTACAGATACCGGCGCAGCAGAATGGCCGTGCGCCCCTTTTTGCTCAGGCCGCCGACCTCGGCGACCTCAAATTTTCCCAGTCCCCGCGCGGAAATGACGTCGCCCTGTGCCACGCTCGCGTCGCCCTTGGTGACCTCGCGATAGTTTTTCTGCACACGTCCTGCGGCGATCAGCTCCGCAGCCTTGCCGCGGCTCATGGAAAAGCCCGCGGCGGTCACGGCGTCGAGCCGCAGCGTCGCCACCGTGTCCCGGATCTCCTTGACCTTCTGCTCCGGCACGCGCAGCGCGTCCGCGCCGATGGCCGTCAGGCGCAGCGCCGTGCGCCCCGCGCCCGTCCAGTTGTCGAGCAGATATTGCGCGACGCCCGCGCTCACAATGAGGTCGGCGCTCCCCTCGCTCACGAGGATGTCGCCGAGCGTCTCGCGCTCCACGCCGAGCGCCATGAGGCTGCCGAGCAGGTCGCGGTGCGTGGGGTGCTCGCTCTCGTGCCACGCCGCGCGGAGAAACGCCATCGTGTCGGACGCGTCGACCTCCTCCTGCCAGTCGGGCAGGAAAAAGAGCATCCGGCGCTCCGCGCCCTCGTAGCCGCCGAGGAGGGCGAAGCCCTTGTGGATCGCGGCGGCGCGGAGCAGGTCCCGCGCGTCCTGCGCCTCGGCCGGACTTAAAAACGCCGTGTTCGTGGGCAGGTTCCGCTGTCGGCACTGGTCATATTTATCCAATATGTGCCCCAAAAGCACACGCTCCTCCGCGCTTTTCGCCGCGCGGTCCAGTAAGCTCCGTCGATCCATGGTATCGTTTCCATCCGTTATTTTTCAGGTACTATTGGTACAAGGATATCCTATCACAAAACCGACGCACTTTCAATAGACAGTGTATAAAACTTCATGCACGCGCACCGCATCGCAAATCGGCGCAAATGCCGACGCATGAAGCTTTTGTGCATCCTTTCCGGTTGCCCCACAGGGGCGAGGAAAGGGCACATTTCAATTTTTGCTGTGCTTTTGCACAGCAAAAAACAGAACGACCCCTCGGGGTCGTTCTCAGTCTATCGGAAAGCCTCGCAGAGTTTCGCGTCCGCAGACGCGAAAGATGTTTGATCCGTTTTCTGCCGCGACCTGTGCGTGGCAGAAAACACTTTGCGCGGAGCAAGCGTCGAATTGTCCGCTGTCAGCGGACAACCGAGGCGCAGAGCGCAGCGAATCTTTCTCGAAAAAGTGGCTTTGCCACTTTTTCGACAGCCTCAGAGAACGACCCCGAGGGGTCGTTCTCTGTCAGCCTTTAATTGTTGATGCGCACCACGCAGCGGACCGTGGCGCCGCCGACGCTCGCCGTCACGTTGGCCGTGCCGGCCTTGACCGGCTTGAGCTTACCGTCCGCGCTGACCGTCACCACGGAGGTGTCCTCGCTCGACCAGGTCGCCGCCGCGTCGGTGCCGCGCAGAATGAGCTGAATGGAATCGTTCATCCGGATCGTGCAGTCGAAGCGGCCGCTGTCGTCCTTCTTCAGCGTCGTGCCGACGTTCGTCCCGACCGTCAGCGCCGCGGGATCGACCGTGGGCGTCGCCGGCTCTGGGTCCTCCACCACCGGCGGCGTCGGCTCGTCGGGCGTGACTGCGGGGTCATCGGGTGTCGGGTCAACCGGCGCGGGATCGACGGGCGTCGGGTTGACCGGCGCGGGGTCGACGTTCTCCACATCGTTCGCGCGGTCCTCCTGAATCTTTTCCATGAATTTGCCGCCGAAGAGATACCAGGAAAAGACGACCAGCACCACCAGCAGCACCGCGATGAGCGGTCCGCGGGCGGAGTGCGTGTGCTTTCGTTCCGCGACGTGATGCCCGCCTCTGCGCTTGCCGGACACCTTGCGCGGGCGATCCTCCTCTTCGCAGAAGGGACAGCGGCGATAGCTTGAGGAATACTTTTCTCCGCAGACGGGGCATTTGATGAGGTCCATACATTATCCTCCCGAAAACACGGACGCGGGGCGTCCGCGCGAAAAACTTATTTACATAATACTTTCTTTTTGCCCCGCCGTCAACCGTTCTTCCCTTTTTTCGAGGAATTTTTTTCGTCGGCGGTCGATCGCCCTTGCAATTTGCCGCCGCGCTTTTTATAATAGAGACAGACAAGCGAACAACGGGGGAGGATATCACGCCTATGAGCACCATTTTCATCGGCATTGCCGGCGGCACCGGCTCCGGCAAGACCACGCTCACGCGCCATCTCAAGGAGCATTTCGGCGACGCCGTCACCGTCATCGGACACGACAGCTACTATAAGCGGCAGGACGGCAAGACCTACGAGGAGCGCTCCAAGGTCAACTACGACCATCCCGACGCCTTTGAAACGAGCCTTCTCGTCGAGCACCTCAAGGCGCTCAAGGCGGGCCGCAGCATTCAATGCCCCGTCTACTCCTATGTGGACCACAACCGCACGGACGAGACCGTTGAGGTCTTCCCCACCAAGGTCATCATCGTCGAGGGCATCCTCATTTTCCAGGACCCGACCCTGCGCGATATGTTCGACATTAAAATTTTCGTCGAGACCGACGCCGACGTGCGCATCCTGCGCCGCGCCCTGCGCGACATCCGCGACCGCGGCCGCACGCTCGAGAGCGTCATCACGCAGTACCTCACGACCGTCAAGCCCATGCACGAGCAGTACGTTGAGCCGAGCCGCAAGTACGCGGACATCATCGTGCTCGAGGGCGGGCACAACCTCGTCGCGCTCGACATGATCATGCAGCGCATCGCCAGCCACATCGCGAGCGAGGACTGAGCAAGGCACACAGCAAAAAAAAGCAGCCGGCCGGCTGCTTTTTCTTTTTGCATTTACGCGCCCGCAAAGCGGAACACCACGCCCACGAGGGCGGAGAGGCCGATGAACACGATGGGGTGCCAGTTCTTCGTCTGCCTGACCCAGCGCGTGAGCACGAGCAGCACGGCGGCAAGGATGATCCCCTGCCAGAAGAGCACGCCGCCGGTGAGCCAGAAGGTCTCGCGCACGACGACAAGTCCCGCCGCCGTGATGAGCGCGGTGGACGCGGGACGCAGGCCGTAGAACGCACCCGCGACGTACTTACTGTCGCGGAACGCCTGCAGGAAAGCCGCGACGATGAGGATCACAATGACGCTCGGCGCAATGAGGCCGACGGTCGCCGTCACCGCGCCGGGCACGCCCCCGGTCAGGAAGCCGACGTAGGTCGCCATGTTGACGCCGATGGGGCCGGGGGTGGACTCGGACACGGCGATCATGTCCGCGAGCTGCGCGCGGGTGAACCAGCCGATCTTATCCGCCATATCGTAGAGGAACGGAAGTGTGGCCATGCCGCCGCCGATGGCGAAAAGGCCGGTCTTGAAAAATTCCCAGAAGAGCTGTAAATAGAGCATCATTCCGCCTCACCGCCTTTCTTGAGCGCGACCTGCAGCACAATGCCGCTGACCGCCGCGAACAGCACGAAGATCACCGGCGAGAGGTCGGTGAGCAGCGATGCGAGCAGGATGAGCGCGTAGAGCGCCAGCGTCTTTTTATCGACGACGGACTTCTTCCACAGCTTCACCACCGCGTTGAAGATCAGCACGCACACGCACACACGGATGCCCGCGAAGGCGTTTTTGACCCAAGCGACCTCGGCAAAGGTCGTGATAACGCCGGCGAGGAGGGATATAATAATGAGCGAGGGAAACACGACGCCGAGGGTAGCCACCACGCCGCCGATATTGCCGAGCACCTTGCGCCCCGCAAAGGTCGCGGTGTTCACCGCGATGACGCCCGGGGTACACTGACCGATGGCGAACCAGTCCGCCAGCTCCTCCTCCGTCGCCCAGCCTTTATTCTCCACGACCTCGCGCTGCAAAATGGGCAGCATCGCGTAGCCGCCGCCGAAGGTCATCACGCCGACCTTGGCGAAGGTATAAAACAGTTCCCAGAGTCTCTTTGCCATAGCGTCTCCTTTTTTATTCCACATAGCCGTATAAACCGCGCACGGAGACCTCCCCCGTGCGGATGGTCTCGACCGTTCCATCCGCGCGGCGCACGACAAGGCCGAACTGATCGTCCACGTCCAGCGCCGTGACCTTCTCCTTTACATCCTGCCATAAAAGCTGCACCTCGCGTCCGAGCGTCAGGCAGTCGCGGCGGTAGGCCGTGAGGTAGGATGCCGTGTCGCCGCTTTGCAGCGCGGCGTAGAGCTTGTCAAGCTCCTCAATGAGCGCGGCGGCCAGCGCCGCGCGCTGCACACGCTTCCCCGTTTCCAGATAGAGCGAGGTCGCCACCTCGCGGATCTCCGGCGGGAAGTCCTCCGACGCATTGTTGCAGTTGACGCCGATGCCGATGACGGCGTATTGCAGCGCGCCGCTCTCGCCCTCGAGCGACAGCTCGGTGAGCGTGCCGCTGAGCTTCTTGCCGTTCAGGACAAGATCGTTCGTCCACTTGATCTGCGGCCGCACGCCGCAGGTGCGCTCCACCGCATCGCAGGCCGCCACCGCGCCGAGCGCCGTGAGCGGCAGTATCTTCTCCGGCGCGAGCTGCGGGCGCAGCAGCGCCGAGAGATACACGCCGCGCCCCGGGCCGCTGGAAAAGCTGCGGCCGCGCCGTCCGCGCCCCGCAGTCTGCTCGTCGGCCACCGCCACCGCGCCGTCCGGCGCGCCCTCCGCGGCGGCACGCTTTAAGAAGCTGTTGGTGGAGTCCACGCTCTCAAAGCAATGGAGCGTGTGCCCGACTATTTTCGTCTCGCCGAGGCGGCGGCGCAGCTCGCGCTCACTGAGCACGTCCGGCGAATCCGCCAGCCGGTAGCCCAGCCCCGTCTGCGCCTCAATGGTGTAGCCGTCGCGCCGCAGGGCGCCGACCGCCTTCCACACCGCCGCGCGGGAGATGCCGAGCTGCGCGGAGATGTCCTCGCCGGAGACGAAGTCTCCCGCCTGCGCGCTGAGCAGCGCAAAAATTTTCTCCTTACTCACTGTCTCGCCCGCCTCCTGCTCATTTCCTGAAATTTGTAACCGTTTTGTTGTTGACGAACGGCGCCGAAGCACCTACAATAAGGTATTGCAGTGGCTTGCGGCGCGGATATTGTAGCACGCATTCCGCCGTTTGTAAACCACTCTTCCTTTTTCATTTTACTGTAGGAGCATCCACCGTGAGCTTTTCGACCTTACCGTTTCTCTTTTATTTTCTGCCCGCCTTTCTGGCGGTATACTATATTGTCCCTGCCCGCTTCCGCAACGCTGTGCTCGCACTGGGGAGCCTGCTCTTCTATTGGCTCAGCGCGGGTACGGGCGCGCTTCTCGTGCTGGTCGCGCTCATTCTCGTCAACTTTGCCGCGGGGCGGCTGATCGAGGACGCGCACGGCGACGAGCGGCGCGCCTGGCTCATCCTCGCGCTCGCGTGCGATGTGGGCAGTCTCTTTTATTTCAAGTACATGGGTTGGTTTCTGGAAAATCTGGGCAGACTGACGAATACCGACTTTTCCTTTTTCCGCGTCGCCCTGCCGCTCGGCGTGAGCTTCTATGTATTTCAGAGCATCGCCTACATCGCGGACGTCTACCGCGGCGACGCCGAGGCCGAGCGCAGCCTTTTGGACTACGCCGCCTTTCAGGCGATGTTCCCCCAGCTCGTCATGGGTCCCATCCTGCGCCTGCGCGATGTGAGCGCTGAGCTGCACACGAAGCGTCCCTTCTCCCGCGCGGCGGTCGAGAGCGGCTTTTCGCTTTTTGTGGTCGGGCTTGGCTGCAAGGTCGTTCTGGCCGACCAGCTCGCCTCGCTGTGGACGGCGCTCGAACGCATCGGCTTCGCCTATCTCTCCGCGCCGCTGGCGTGGTTCGGCGCGGTGGGCTACAGCCTGCAGCTTTACTATGACTTCGCGGGCTACTCGCTCATGGCGATGGGGCTTGCCCGTATGCTCGGCTTTGTGATCCCGCGCAACTTTGACCTGCCCTACTGCTCGCGCTCGATCTCGGAATTCTGGCGGCGCTGGCACATCACGCTCGGCATCTGGTTCCGCGACTACCTCTATATCCCGCTCGGCGGCAGCCGGAACGGCAAGCGCCGGCTTCTTCTGAGCCTGTTCGTTGTATGGACGCTCACGGGTCTCTGGCACGGCGCGGCGTGGAATTTCGTTCTGTGGGGCCTTGTGCTCTTTGTGTTCATCGCGCTGGAAAAGTTCTGCATCGGCAGCTTCTTAGAGCGTCACCGCTTCCTCTCGCGTCTCTATTTTCTCTTTCTTATTCCGCAGACGTGGGTGGTATTCCGCATCTCTGATCTCGGCGAGCTGGGGGACTACTTCTCCCGTCTCTATCCCTTCCTCAGCAGCGGCGAGAGCGTGTTTGCCGGCGATCTCCTGCGCCAGCTCAAAAGCTACTGGTGGCTCTTTGCTCTCGGCATTCTCCTCGCCACGCCGTGGCCGCGCCGCTTCTATGAAAAATACCGCGCGACGCCGCTCGTCTGGCTGCCGCTGTTCGCGGTGTTCTGGCTGTGTCTCTATCTCATCGCGACCGGCACGGGCAACCCGTTCCTCTACGCCCGCTTCTGAATTTTTCCTGAAGGAGGTCTTTCCATGTCCCACTTTTCTCCCCTGCTGTGGCTGTGCGCGGTGAGCGCCGCGGCGCTCAATTCCTTCACCGCGCTCGACCCCACCGGCGCTTACGAGCAGTATCTCGACGCGCTGGGCGAGAATACGCCCGCCATCGCCGCCTTTTTTGATGCCGCCGAGAGCGGCGTCTTCCCGTGGACGATCCCCGGCGTGTCCGAGCCGATCCCAAGCCCTGTGCCCGATCTCCTGCCCCAGCCGCCCGAGGTGGTCGATCCGGTGATCCCCGACGAGCCGGAGGCGCCGGTCAGCCAATTTACCACGGTGGACGCGAGCTATTTTGACGACGCGCTCTTTCTCGGCGACTCGCACACCGACGGCTTCCACGACTACGCGGGGCTGGGCAACGCGACCTACTTCACCAAGAACGGTCTGACGGTAAAGGACGCCGTGGAAAAGAGCTTCATCGAGCTGGACGGCAAAAAGATCACGCTCGCCGAGGCGCTCGGCACGAGGCAGTTCGGCAAGGTCTATATCCTTCTCGGCATCAACGAGATCGGCGCTTACACCGCCGCGGACTGGGCGGCCCAGTACAAATCGCTGCTCGATCTCGTGCGCGAAAAGCAGCCCGACGCGGTCATTTTCATCCAGTCCATCTTCCACACCACGCAGAAGAAGTCGGATAGCTCCTACTTCAAAAACGAGGTCATCAACGAACGCAACGCCGCCATCGCGCAGCTGGCGGACGGCAAAACGATCTTCTACCTCGACCTCAATCCGCTCTTCGACGACGAGAACGGCGCGCTGCGCGCCGACTACTCCGGCGACGGCGTTCATGTCCGCGCGCCCTACTATGTGCAATGGCGCGATCATCTCTATCAGTTCGGCGTGGTGAAATAACGTAAAAGAATCGCTTCCCTGATCGGGAAGCGATTCTTTATCTGCTGTTTTCGAGAGAAATTACTCCCAGCGGTCCGCCTCGGGCGTGCCGTTCACGTGCTTGACGACCAGTCCCGTCAGGGCAAAGAGGGCGATGGCGTTGGGGATGACCATGAGGTTATTGAACATATCGCTCAGCTCCCACACGAGGTCGCTGGAGGTCAGCGTGCCGAGGAAAATGAATACCAGCGCGATGACGGTGTAGACGACCGTGGACCTCTGACCGAAGAGGTAAGCCATGTTGATCTTGCCGAAGAGGTTCCAGCCGAGAATGGTGGAAAAGGCGAAGAAGAACAGGCAGACCGCGACGAACATCGCGCCCGCGCTCTCGCCGAAGACGACGCCGAAGGCGGTCTGGGCGAGGTTGGTCTTCTTGAGCACGTCCTGCGCCGCCGCCGCGCCGCAGCCGTGGAGCGGGCCGCCCTCGGTGTAGAGGGTGGAGATGATGACGAGGGCGTTGAGCGTGAGGACCACGAAGGTGTCGATGAACACGCCGATCATGGCGACGACGCCCTGCTGGTGGGGATTCTTGACGTTGGCCTGCGCGTGGGCGTGAGGCGTGGAGCCCATACCGGCCTCATTGGAGAACAGGCCGCGCTTCGCGCCCTGGGAGAGTGCGATCTTCAGCGCCGCGCCGAAGCCGCCGCCGATGATGGCCTGCGGAGCGAAGGCATACCGGAAGATCATGCCGAAGGTCGCGGGGACGTACTTGATGCGGGCGATGAGGACGATCAGGCCGCCGGCCAGGAAAACAGCCGCCATGATGGGCACGATCTTCTCGGTCACGGAGGCGAGGCGCTGCACGCCGCCAAGGAAGATGAAGCCGCAGATGGCGACGAGCACCACGCCGATGATCCACGTCGGCACGTTGAAGGCGTTGGAGAAGGTCTCGCCGATGGAGTTGGACTGCACCATGCAGCCGAAGAAGCCGAGCGCCAGAATGATGGCGACGGCGAAGAAGCCCGCAAGGAACTTGCCGAAGCCGCCCTTGAATGCGGTGGTGATATAGTAAACAGGGCCGCCGAGGACGTTGCCGTCCTTATCCACGGTGCGCGTTTCCTGCGCGAGCGTGGCTTCCGCGTAGATGGTCGCCATGCCGAGGAAGGCGATGACCCACATCCAGAAGATGGCGCCGGGGCCGCCGGTGAGGATCGCGCCGGACGCGCCGACGATATTGCCGGTGCCGACCTGCGCCGCAATGGCGGTGGCGAGCGCCTGGAAGGAGCTCATGCCGCTCTCCTGCTTTCCGCCGCGGAGACTGAGGCTGCCGAACACGCTGTTCCAGCCCTCCTTGAAGTGACGGACCTGCACGAAGCGGGTCTTGATGGAGTACCACAGACCAACGGCGATGAGCAGCGCGACCAGAATGTAGTCGGACAGGTAGCCGTTGATCTTCTGCACAATGGGGAGAAGTGTTTCAGTCATGGGAAATTTCCTCCTAAAAATATTGTGCCCCGCTTTTCTTCCTCCTCTCGCTTTGCAGACAAAGCAAAAAACAGGGCCGCCGAAGAAATCGACAGCCCTGATCCAAATTCCCATCCATGAAAAAACAGCGCAGCAAAACCGCATAACGGTTTCCTGCCCTGTCCTCTTTGCCTGAGAGATTCAACCCGCGCGGGGCCTTACACCTTCGGCACTCATTGCTGAGATTTTCCAGAGCCATCTCCACCCCCAGTCTCCCTGCGGATTCAAGGGGCTTCTACGAACTAAGGACAGGATACCTGTCTTTTCGCCGCTTGTCAACAGGGATTTTAACGCGCTCTGAACGGAGAGAGGAGAAAACGGCTGCAAAGCAGCCGTTTTCTTTCTCTTTTTCGGGAATTGTTCAAATTTGCCAAATTTTTCTCTTTTTCGCGCCCGGATTTGGCGATGTATTTAAGTTTTCTATCGAAGATGCAGATCAATTAGAATTGTCTATCAATTCTCCGGATCGCCAGCTCCTCGTAGCCGGTCGCCTCGTCGCGCTCGCGGGTAAAGACGGTGTCCGGCAGCTCGGCGAGGACGATCTCCGCCGTGGTGTTCACAAGGCAGCCGGGGCGCAGATGTCCGCCGAACACGCTCAGGTCACGGCGGGCAAGGCTCGCGTGCAGGTGGCTGCCGTGCTCGCTGACCGTGCCCATGAGCGAGACGATCTCCACATCCTCCGTGCCGCTCTGCACATCGATGCCGCTCGCGTCGCGCAGCTCCCAGCGGTAGACGCAGCCGACGGCGGAGAGCACGACGCCCGCGGCGATATGATGCGCGTCGGCATAGCGTTGGATGCTCTCATACAGATCGTCGCCGCGATGCAGGCGAAAGCAATGGTACATAGCGCTTCTCCTTTACACCACCTGAAAGAGGTAGAATTTGAGGTAGTCCGTCTCCGGCACGTTCCAGAGGATCGGATGGTCTGGGGATTGCTGACGGGCCTCGATCTGGCGCAGCTCCACGCCCGCGTCCAGTGCGGCGGAGCGCAGCATTTTTTCAAACAGTTCGCTCGGCATGAAGTGGCTGCACGAGGCGGTGGCGAAGTAGCCGCCGCGCGGCAGCAGCCGCAGGGCGCGGAGGTTGATGTCCTTATAGCCGCGTTCGGCGCTCTTCACCGTTTTGCGCGACTTGGTGAAGGCCGGCGGGTCGAGGATGATGAAGTCATACGGCTTGCCGCCCTTTTTCTCCAGCTCGGTGAGAAGGTCGAACACGTCCGCGGTCAGGAAGTCCATGCGGCCCTCCAGCCCATTGCGCACGGCGTTCGCGCGGGCCATGTCGATGGCGCTCTGCGAGATGTCCACGGCGGTGACGTGCTCCGCGCCGCCCCGCGCGGCATTGAGCGCAAAGGAGCCGGTATGGGTGAAGCAGTCGAGCACGCGGCGGCCGCGGGCAAGGCGCGCGACCGCGAGGCGGTTATACTTCTGGTCGAGGAAGAAGCCGGTCTTCTGGCCGTTCTCCACGTCCACGCGGTAATAGACGCCGTTCTCGCAGATCTCCGTCACGGCACTCGCGGGCACGTCCCTGCCCTCGAGCGGGAACCAGCCCTTCCCCTGCTCCATACCCTCAAGGGCGCGGATGGCCGCGTCATTGCGCTCGAAAACGCCGTCGATCACAACGCCGTCCTCGGCGAGGACCTCGACGAGCAGCGGGAAAAGCATCTCCTTGATGCGCTCCATGCCGACGGAGAGGGTCTGCGTGACGAGCAGGTTTTCAAAGCGGTCCACCGTCAGGCCGGGGAAGCCATCCGCCTCGCCGAAGATGACGCGGCAGCAGGAAACGTCCGCGCCCATGACCGTCTTGCGGTAGTCCCAGGCGTAGCGGATGCGGCGGCGCCAGAAGTCCGCATCGAAGCGGTCGTTCGCGTTGCGGGAGAGCAGACGGATACGGATCTTGCTCTCGCGGGAGAAAAAGCCGCTGCCAAGGTATTTCCCTTTCTCGCTCACCGCGTCCACGAGCGCACCGTTTTCCACGCCCTCGGGCGCGGAGACGATCTCCTGCGCGTAGATCCACGGGTGGCCGCCCTCGACCCAGCGGGTCCCCTTGGCGGTGATGGTGAAGCGGGGATAGGCTCTTTCTGCTTTCATGGCGTGACCTGCCTTCCTGAGATTCTCGGAAAACTATAGCACAGGGCAGGAGAAAAGGCAAGGCGAAAGCGGTCTACCGATAAAGAACATTTCTTCTTCGGTTGGAACAGCATGGTATGAAAGTATCATGCTGTTCCTTTTTTGCTATATTCCGGTGAGAAATCTATTTTACCGATGAATGTATAGTACACGTCAATGCGTTGGACACGATGCCCGCTGGATTTATCCGGCGCATAGACCACCACTTTTTCTACAAGCTCGCGCAGCATAGCGGCCGTCAGCTTCTCCGGCTGTGTGTATTTGCGTACCGCCTTTAAGAAATGCTGCACGTTCATCATTTTGTCGTCCGCGTCTTGTAGTTGAGCAGCCAGCAAAGGAACATTTTCCCGCAAAGTCGCCTGCTCCTGTTCGTAGGCTTCGGATAGCTTCTTGAAACGCTCATCCGTCAGCTTTCCACTGATGTTATCCTCATAGAGCCGTTGGATGATAGTATCCAATTCGTTCATGCGCCGCATATTCTTTTCTAAAAGGCGTCTGGTCTGCATTTGCTCTGCCGCTTGCGCTGCGGTCTGGTTTCGCATGACAAGCCGCGCAAACTCATTCTCGTCCTCTTGGACATAGGCAATGACGCGCTGGAGGTTTTGAAGCACAAGCTGTTCCAATACCACGGCGCGGATGTAATGCCCGAAGCACCCCTTATGAGACTTTTGGGTAGAGCAATTATAGCATTCCTGCTCATAGGTCCACGAGCCGGTCCTGCAATGGTATAGCTTTGCGCCACAGTCGGCGCAGTAGGTGAGGCCTGAGAACATCCCCATTTCACCCATTTTGGTCGGTCGGCGGCGCTGGGAGCGTATCTTTTGCGCGGCGTTCCACAGCTCAACATCAATGATAGCTTCGTGTGTGTTCTCGAACGTTACCCATTTCCCCGGAGGATTTGCTATTGTTTTCTTGCTCTTGTAGGAGATCCTGCTGAACTTAAAGTTGCTCGTGCGTCCCAAATAGCTATCCTGTTCCAAAATATCCGCAACGGTATCAGAATTCCATCGGCAGGGATCGTCTGGATGATACCGTCTTGTTCGTCCGGTGCGCTGAAATTCGAGCGTACCTGGCGTAGGTATCTCCCGTTCCTTGAGCATACGGGCGATTTTACCAGGACCATTGCCCTCGGCACAGAGCTGGAAAATCAACCTGACATTCGGTACGGTTTCCTCATCCACATACAGGTTTCCATCCTCACTGCGGAGATAGCCATAGGGTGTTTGCGTGGAAATGCGCTGACCGGACATTCCCTTGTTGCGAAATACAGCGCGTATCTTCTTGCTCGTGTCCTTGGCATACCATTCGTTGATGATATTCCGAAAAGGAGTGAAATCGTTATCCTCGCGCTCGCTGTCCACGCCGTCGTTGACCGCGATGAAGCGCACGCCCATTTTGGGAAAGCGTATCTCCGTATACATTCCGACCTCAAGGTAATTGCGGCCAAAGCGTGACATATCTTCTTGTGTCAAGTAGGGACTAAAAAAATTTTGAGAATTTACAAGCCGTTCAT
>ENA-OUQF01000257-OUQF01000257.1-human-gut-metagenome-genome-assembly--contig:-NODE-257-length-45652-cov-5.932671_pt1 | contig 45652 bp, 62 predicted proteins | sample MGYA00237947_ERZ548826 | MGnify/ENA primary metagenome ERZ548826 (study PRJEB26490, sample SAMN05194701) | human gut metagenome | biome: terrestrial biome; feature: human-associated habitat; material... | reverse complement strand
CATGCCGTTTTTGATTGAGCGTAACAGCTCTGTACAATCAGGGGATTTTTAAGGGTGCAGCCCTTAAATCGCTTTTCTTTGGTATCTTTCTTTTCGGAAGAAAAGAAAGATACTCCGCCCGAAGGGAAAAAACAATTTGTAAGGACACGAAAGTGCGTTATGCCACTGAAAGTGTGTTCGCGCCTGTCTCCGACGCGCTTCTCGCTGAGAAAGGCTTGAATACGCTCGACGGCGCATCGGTAATAATTCGGCGGGCGACCGATTGTCGCTCCTGCTTTATGTGATTTGAAATGGGTTTTACCTTTTCCCGCTTCGTACAATTTCATCGCGCGAAGCGCGACCTGTAATTGCGGCAAAGGCAAACATGCCGTTTTTGATTGAGCGTAACAGCTCTGTACAATCAGGGGATTTTTAAGGGCGAAAGCCCTTAAATTCCCTTTCTTTTTGGCTCCTTTTTCTTTCGAAAACAAAAGAAAAAGGAACTCTGCACGAAGTGCAGAAACGGTTTGTAAGGACACGAAAGTGCGGCTGCCGTACATAACCGATATGCTTTCCGAGGAAGGAAGGCTTGAATACGCTCGACGCCGCATCGGTAATAATTCGGCGGGGCGACCGATGGTCGCCCTTACTTTATGTGATTTGAAACGGTCTTTCCCTTTTTCCGCTCCCGAATACGGTATTGCAGCGGCGAAATCCCCGTTTCGCCTTTGAAATATTTTCGGTACGCCCGCACATCGGAATATCCGACCGACTCGGCGATTTTTTCGACCGAAAGCACCGTGTCAGTCAAAAGGCGCGTACTTTCGCCGATGCGAAGCCTGCGCAGATACTCGGTATAGGTAATGCCCGTTCCTCGCTTAAAGAGCGTGCTGAGACGTGACGGAGAATAATGAAGCTGTTCGGAAAGAACCGTCAGATTATCGTTTCGGTCGAGGTGTTCGCCCGTATGCTCCAAAATATGCGCAAGGATCGGATCGCCGCCGTACAGATCGGTCTCCAGTCTCCGTGCCGAATGAAGAAGAATTTTCAAAAGACAGCATCGGATCATGTTCTTATATCCCGCCCGACAAGAAGAAAATTCCTCAAACATGCACTCGAATTCGCGCCGCACGAGGCTGTCACGGTCGTGAAAAATATTTCCCGCATAATCCGCCGCATACAAACCGACCGACGGACTTTTTAAAATATCGGAGACCGCGCGGCAGTTTTTTAAGGACGAATCGACAAAACGCGGAACGAAAAGACACTGTAAAAGGCAGAAATCCTCGCTTTTTTCGGTGAAATGGTGGAGTTTTTCGCAATCGACGAAAAGATAGTCGCCCTCGGTCAGGCGATCGGTTCTGCATTCGGAAAAATGCTCGGCGGAGCCTTTCCAAAGGTAGATCAGCTCAATAAATTCATGACGGTGCGGCGGCACGTCGGAGGTGTTTCTCGAAATCCCGAGCGAAAAAGCCTCGCGCTTCAGATAATCCGCGACGGTATATCGATTCTCCACAGAAAATAAACCCCCTTTTTCGGAAGAAAAAGTGCTTTTTTTCAGTATAACACAGGTTTATAATGAAATCAAGGAAAGATCGTTTCCGAAAAAAGAAAATTCAGGGGGAATTGCAATGGAAGACATTCGGTTTGCCAATTTATCCAATCTGTCCGCGAAAGACCATCTCGGGCGGGCTCTTCCGACTTATGAAGAAGTCGGAGATGTAAAGAAAGACAAGATCGTAGGGCTGTTTTATTATTTGTGGCATGGCTATCACGGTACACAGGGACCGTATGACGTGACGAAAATTTTGGAAAAACAGCCCGATGCCATGTATCACCCCGAAAGCCCCGTTTGGCCGTCGCCCGAGCACACACCCATGCTGCACTGGGGAGAGCCTCTTTTCGGGTATTATCTGTCGTGCGATCCGTGGGTTTTGCGACGCCATGTGCAAATGTTCATCGACGCGGGGATCGACGTTTTGTTTTTCGACGTTACCAACGGTTTTACCTATCGAAAATCCTATCTTGCCTTGTTTGAAATTTTACGCGAATACAACAATAAAGGCTTTCGCGCGCCGAAAGTCTGCTTTTACACTGCCCCCGGCATACGCGGCTGCGGAACGGGAAATTTGATGGATCTGTGGGAACAGCTGTACGAGCCGCGGCTTTATCCCGAGCTGTATTTTTACTGGAAGGGCAAACCCCTTATGATCTGCCACTCCATACGTTCGCTTCCCGACGAGGTTCGCGACTTTTTTACGTGGCGAAGCCCGACATGGGGCGTTCCGAAAGCACCCAACACCTGGGCGTGGGGCACCGAACAGAAGGTGTCGGTCGACGAAAACGGCGTTCCCGAGGAGATCGCGGTCAGCGTTTGCCGCGTTGCTTACGGGACCGACAAGGATTACGGTCCGAGCCGCGGAATGGGCGACGCCGCTTACGGTGTTCCGATGATCGGGCGCTCATGGCACGACGGGAAAAAGGATACGCGCGAAAATGCCTCCCACTACGGCTTCCAATTTGAAGAACAGGCGCAGATCGCGCTGAAAAGCGAAGCGTCGGTCGCCTTTGTGACGCAGTGGAACGAATGGCTCGTACCGTTTTTGACCAAAGAGACCAACACGCTGTATAGCATGGACGACTACCCGATCCGCCTGCAGGACGAATTCAACGAAGAATACAGCCGCGACCTCGAACCGATGAAGGGCGGCTATGGCGACGCTTATTACATGCACCTGATCTCGTTTGTGCGCCGTTTTAAGGGCATGGAAAAGCCGACGCGCGACACGGAATCGAAAAGCGTGCGGATCGATTCCGATTTTTCGCAGTGGGACGGAACGGGCGTTGCCTATCGCGAATACACGGGCGATGTTTTTCCGCGTTCTTTTCGCGCTTACGACGCGATCGGACGGTACGAAAACCATACAGGGCGAAACGAATTTTCGTGTCTCAAGGTCGCCTCCGACGACGAAAATCTGTACTTTTACGCTCGGTTTGAAAAGGCGATCACTTTTGCGCCCGACGACAAGCCGATCCTTCTGTTTTTAAACGGACAAAACGAAAATGCGGCGCGGTGGTGCGAATACGACCGCATGATCTCGATCGGCAAAGACGGAAAAGCGACCTTGCTTGCCTGCGCCGAAAACGGCGCGTATCGGTGGGAGAAGCTGTGCTCCGTGCCCTGCTTTGTCGGAAAAGACCGCCTGCATTTGCAAATTCCGAAAAAGCGGCTCGGGGTTCATGCCGATGCCTATTCGATCGAATTCAAATGGGCGGATAACCGCATGGAGGACGACGTTATGGACTTTTATGTCAACGGAGACGCCGCGCCGCGCGGAAGACTGAATTACGTTTATCTGAGGGGATGAGAAAAACTGTCCCGTATCGAAAAAAGCGAGCCGAAAGGCTCGCTTTTTTATATGCTTATCCGTAAAAACGGTCATTTTCCCACGCAGAATTTTGCGAAGATCCGATCGACGATCTCTTGTGTGACGCTTCGTCCGTCGGCTTCCGACAGGAACGAAAGGGCGCGCTCAAGATCGGTCCCCGCAAGGTCGGGCGTGTAGGCAAAAAGGGTGTCGAGAGCGTCGGAAACGCACGTTTTCGCTCCGCAGAGCGCCGCGTACATCCGCGCACCCGTGACGATTTTTCCCTCGCGTATTTCGCGGTCGCCGACGGGATAAAGCGCCGAAAGACGCGAAAGAAGCGCGTCCCTTCCGTCTCCGAATTTGGCGGAAAAAGAAAGAATTTCCGTTCCCGCCGGCAAAACGGCGGCAAGGTCGCTTTTCTTCTCGGGCAGAATCCCTTTGTCGCTTTTGTTGAGAAAATACAGAATATTCTTTCCCGTCTCGAGACGGAGCGCTTCGCACAGCGCACGTTCCCCGTCCGAAAAAGGCGTTGTCCCGTCCAAAACGGCGAAGATCAGCTCCGCGTCCGAAAGGGTGCGCTTGGCGCGCTCCACGCCGATCTTTTCGACCGCGTCGTCGGTTTTGCGGATACCTGCCGTGTCCGAAAGCAAAAGCGTGATGTTCCCGAGGTGCGCTTTTTCGGTAATGACGTCGCGCGTCGTGCCGGCAATGTCGGTGACGATGGCGCGGTCGGACTCGGTCAAAAGATTTAAAAGAGAGGATTTGCCGCTGTTCGGAAGCCCGACGATTGCCGTCGGAATGCCCCCCGTGACGGCGCGTCCGCCGTTGTAGCTTGCGCAGAGCTTTTCAAGGCGGGAAAGAACCGCCGAAAGACGTTCTTTCATTTCCTCGCCCGAAAGCTCGGCAAGATCTTCGTCGGGATAATCGATCACGGCATAGACCGATGCCAGAATATTCGTGATCTCGTCCGACAAAGCGGAAAGCGCCTCCGACAGCTTTCCCGCGACCTTTGCGTTCGAAAGGCGCAGCGCCGCCGTATTGTCCGCGTCGATGAGATCGCCCACCGCCTCGGCTTGCGAAAGGGTTAACTTCCCGTTCAGAAAGGCGCGGCGGGTAAATTCGCCGGGACCTGCGGGAACGGCGCCCGCGGCGAAAAGAGCCGAGAGAATGAGCGATACGCCGAGTTCGCTTCCGTGGCAGGAAAGCTCGGCGGTGTCTTCGCCCGTGTAGGAATGCGGCGCGTAAAAAACGGTGCAAAGTCCGTTGTCCAGCGCCTCGTTTTCATAAATAAAATCGCCGAAGACCGCGCTTGCCCCTTTATAATCGGTGATTTTTTTCCCCGATCGGGGAAAAAATACCTTCGAGACGATCGAAAAGCAATCGATGCCCGACACGCGGATAACAGCGATTCCCGCCTTGCCCGGCGCGGTTGAAAGCGCGGCAACGGTATTGGAAAACAAAGATGCCATAAAGCTCCTTTCCGAACAGTGAAAGAAAAAGTAAAAGAAACGGTAAAAAGTGAAAGAGCGGGGACGCTTTGCCCCCGCGTGTCATTCGTAAACGCTCGTACTGTCGGTGATGACCATCACATAATCCGAAAGACTCATGTCCGCCGACGGCTGAACGATGGCGGAGATGGTGTAATTTTCGGGATCGGGTTCGATGCTGACCACCGTTCCGACCACGATATCCTTCGGATAAAGACTGCCGTAGCCCGAGGTGTACACAAGGTCGCCGACCAAAACATCCGCGTCGGCGGGGAGATTGATTACCTTGCAAAGTCCGCTTTCGTAAAGGGTAAAAGAGCCCGACAAAACGGCGGAGGTCATGGTCCGCTCCATATAAACGCCGACGCGCACGTTGTGGTTCAGAATCGAAATGCCCCGCGCCGTGTTCGGACCGACCTCGGTGACGATGCCCAGAAGACCGTTTTCGGTGATGACGGGCATATTGACCGCAAGCCCGTGAAAGCTGCCCTTATCCAGCGTAAAGGTGCAGATATACCCGACGTCGCGCGCGACGATTTTGGCGTTGACAAACGAAAGCTCGGTGCGCTCGGTCTTCAAATCCAAAAACTGCTTCAGCCATGTGTTTTCTTCTTTGATAACAAGGCTTTCGCGGTTTTCCGAAAGAAGACGGGCGTTTTCCTCCTTCAGCCGCTCATTTTCCTTTTGCAGACGGTCGATGTCGGCAAAATGGGCGGAAAGGGAGGAGACCGAATCGGTCACGAACTCCGCCGCTTTTTGAAACGGCGTCGCGATCATGCCCGCCGCACCGAATACAAAGGAGAGAGCGTCGGTGTGATAGACCGTGATCGAGACGGCGGAAAGCAGGATCGAAATGAGCAGCGTCGTAAGAAAAAAACGGGAACGGATCTTGCCGAGACGCAAAGAAAACTCCTCCTTTCGGATAAAATCGGGTAAAATAGGATAAAATCGAAAAAACAAATGCAAAAACGCGGAAAAATCGACAAAATTCGAAAAAGGGTATTTATTTTGTCTCTGAAATCTATTATAATATAAGGGGAACCGTATTGCAAGAGTTTTTTTGTATCCGGTCTGTTTTTACGGATAAAACAAACATGCGAAAGGAATTTGTGCCGCCATGATGCACACCTACACATTGAATCTTTGCGGATCGTATTTCAGCATCCGTTCGGATGAAGAAGAAGCGTATATCCGTTCCTTGGAAAAACGTGTCTGTGAAATGCTCGAACAGGCACAGCTTTGCGGCGCGTCGAGCCACAAGGCGGCGCTGTATGTCTGCATGGAGCTTTTGGATATGCTGGAAAAGGAGCGGGCAAAAAACGCACCCGCCGAAAAGCCCCGCAAAAACTGCGAGGAAATTCTGTTTCCCGACAAGGAGCAGACCTCGCTTTTTGAGGTGTGACCGTGGCGGACAAGCAGCAATATACCCGTCCGCGCCTTCTTGCCCCTGCCGGCTCGTTTGATGCGCTCTCGGCGGCGCTTTGCGGCGGAGCGGACGAGATCTATTTCGGCGCGGGCAATTATCACGCAAGACAGGGAGCGAAAAACTTTTCGGACGACGAACTGCGCGAGGCGCTGCGCCTTTGCAAAATTTTCGGCGTCAAAAGCAATCTTACTGTCAACACCGTCCTTTTCGACCGCGAGCTTTCCGACGCGCTCAATTTTGTCGAGCATGCCGCAAACCTCGGCGCGGACTGCTTTATCGTGCAGGACATGGGGCTTTTGTCCGCCCTTCGGCGCGAGATGCCGAGCCTTGAGCTTCACGCAAGCACCCAGTGCGCCTGTCACAACCGCGAGGGGGCGCAGGAGCTTTTCGACGCGGGCTTTTCGCGCATCGTTTTGGCGCGGGAGCTTTCGGCGGAAAACATCCGAAAGATCGCGCACGACGCCCCGTATGAGACCGAGATCTTCGCGCACGGCGCTCTTTGCGTCTGCCATTCGGGGCAGTGTCTTTTTTCCTCCGTCGTCGGCGGGCGGAGCGGAAACCGCGGTCTTTGCGCCCAGCCCTGCCGCATGGAATATGACCTTGCGGGCGCGTCGGGAAAATCACGGCACGGATATCCGCTGAGCCTTAAGGATCTGTGCCTTGCGTCGGCGATGAAAGACGTCTTTTCGCTCGGCGTTTCGGTTTTAAAGCTTGAGGGGCGCATGAAAAGTCCCGCCTATGTTTACGGTGTAACGAAGCTTTATAAGACCCTTCTTACCGAAGAGCGCGGCGCGACCGAGGACGAGCTTTGCTTTCTTTATGACCTTTTTTCTCGAAGCGGCTTCACCGACGGCTATTTTACGGGAAAAGTCCTTTCCGACAACCGCGCGATGTACGGCGTTCGGAGCGAGCGCGACAAGGAAAAAAGCGTGCGGGCGGAAAAAGATATCGTAATTCCGCCGCCGAAAAAGGAGATCGGAGCGGCGTACCGTTTTTATGCCGGGGAAAAGCCGAGACTTTCGCTTGTAAGCTGTGAAACAGCGGTCGAGGTGTGCGGGAACGACGTTCTTTCCGCCGCCGAAAAAGCCCCCGCGACCGAGGAAAGCGTCGCGAAAAATCTTATAAAAACGGGCGGAACGCCCTTTTTGCTGCGGCGGGAAAACATCGCCGCTTCGCTCGGCGAAAATTGCTTTGTCCCGAGCGGACTGTTGAACGAACTGCGCCGCGAGGCGTGCGAAAAGCTCGCTTCGGCGCTGTCCGATACCCGGAGGATCGCGCGGGAAAAAAGTACGCCCCCTTACCGCCGCCGCGAGGAAAGCGAAAACGCGCCGTCGGTTCGGCTCTATTTTGCCTCGTGCGACAATTTCGAAGAAAAACTTCGCCCGTACCGCGACATCGAAAGCGTGGTTTTTCCTCTCTCGGCGTTTCGGACGATGGGGGAGAGCCTTGCGCGAATTTCCGAAAAAATTACGGTCGGGATCCTGTTCCCGCGCGTCGTCATGCCCGACGAGGTCGAGGCGGCGCTCGGGGAGCTGTCGGCGGCAAAGACGTGCGGCGCGTCCTTTTGCGAGGTGTCGAACATAGGACACATCGCCCTTGCGCGGCGGGCGGGACTTCTGCCGTTCGGCGGCGTGGGGCTGAATATCACCAATTCGGAGTCGGCGGCGTTTTATGAAGGTCTCGGACTTTCGTCGCTCGTTCTCTCACCCGAATGCAAGCTTGCCGCCGTGCGCGACATTCGAAAAAGCGCAGGTATAAAGTATTGCTTTTATGCCCGCGGGAGGCTTCCGCTCATGACGCTGGAAAGCTGTGTTTTCCGTGCGGGCGGAAAGTGTGAGAAGAAGGGCGACGGCGAAATCTGCGGAACGCTGTGCGACCGTCTCGGATATACCTTTCCCGTCATGGCGCAGAAGCGGCGCAATGCCGAATACCCGTGTCGGAATATCCTTTATAACGCGGTGCTGAGCGACCTTCGCACGAAAAAAGAACTGTATACGGCGGGACTTTCGGTTTTGTGTCTCTCGGCAGAGGAAAACGGAATGCCTCTTTGAAAAAATAAATCGGAAAACGGAAAAATTAAATGAAAATCGGAAATATTGAAATAAAACACGGCGTGTTTTTGGCGCCGATGGCGGGAGTTGCCGACGGCGCTTTCCGCAAAATGTGCAAAAAATACGGTGCGGAGTGCGTGACGACCGAAATGATCTCGGCAAAGGCGCTGGTTTACGGCGACAAAAAGACCGCGCTTTTGGCGCATATCGACGAGATCGAGCGCCCCTGCGCTCTCCAGCTTTTCGGAAGCGACCCCGAGACGATGGCGCAGGCGGCGCAGCTTGCGCTTCGTTTCTCGCCCGATATGATCGACATCAACATGGGCTGCCCCGTTCACAAGGTCGTGCGCTCGGGCGACGGCTCGGCGCTGATGAAAGATCCCGAAAAGGCGTACGCGGTCATCAAAAGCACGGTCGACGCGGTGGGCGACCGCGTTCCCGTCACCGTCAAGATCCGAACGGGCTTTGATAAGGAACATCGGAACGCGCCGCAGATCGCGCGGCTTGCCGAGGAGGCGGGCGCAAGTGCCGTCACGGTTCATGGACGCACGCGCGAGCAAATGTACGCGCCGCCGTGCGACCTCGAGACTATTGCCGCCGTAAAACGCGCCGTGTCGATCCCCGTGATCGGAAACGGCGACATCGATTCGCCGCGCGCCGCTTTGAATATGTTTGAAAAAACCGGATGCGACGGCATTATGATCGGGCGCGGAGCGCTCGGAAACCCGTATCTGTTTTTCGAGATCCTTTCCTTTCTCGAAAACGGAGTCGAGGCTGTCGGGCAGACGCCCGAGGAGCGCATGGAGGACATGGAGGAGCATATGCGCCTTCTGATCGCCGAAAAGGGCGAACATGCGGCGTCGGTCGAATGCCGCAAGCATCTTGCATGGTATACAAAGGGAATGCGCGGCGCGGCGGAACTGCGCGACATCATTCATCACACCGAAAAGGTGGAGGACACGCTTGCGCTTCTCCGCGAGCATACAAAAAGGCAGGCGGAATAAAGTGGGTAAAACAGAAGAAGCCCTTCGGGAAAAATTCTTTTTCCGAAGGGCTTCTTGTATTTTGACTTGAAAATAAAAACACAAAGGAGACAAAGTATGAAATAATCGCGAAAACGGCATTGGAGCGCTATCGGTCGTATCTTGTTGAATCGGAGAAGAGCGCGGCGACGGCGGAGAAGTATCTGCGCGACCTGCGCGCCTTTGCCGCGTGGATAAAAGGAGCCGAGCTTTGCCGCATACTCTGCCGCTACGCCGCCGAACGAAATATCACCGAGGGCAGTATCTTTATTTCGCGCAAGGGAACGCCCGTCAACCGCTCGACGATCTTGAGGATGTTCAAAAAGCTCTGCGGCGAAGCGGGGGTTGAACGGCAAAAAATGTTCCCCCACAACCTGCGCCATCTGTTCGCCCGAACCTTCTATAAGGCGCAGAAGGATATCGTACGTCTTGCGGACATTTTGAGACACTCCAATATCAATACGACTCGAATTTACACAATGGAATCGGGCGAAATATTCCGCTCGACCCTAACAAATCTTGGGCTTTTGCGATGCTGAACGAACGTGTGTGACATAATCCGCATTATGTTGCCTATGAGAATGAAAATTCATAAATTAAACATGATTTGAGGGGAGAAACAAGACAAAAAGAAAATTTTACTGCCGAATTGCAGGACGAAACAGACCAAGCTCGATTTAAAAATCGAGCTTGATCAAAAAATATGTCTATTTTTGTACATTTTGATGAAATTCTATAATTTTTTTACAAATCGTTGACAAGAAAGAAAAAGAATGCTATAATCATAATCGTACTTACATGTCCGAAAATGCGTGTATCGGTCACATATGATACGGATTGTGTATCGAAGCCCCGCGTCATAATACGGATTATGGTGCAGGGGCACCTTTTTTTGCCCCGCTTTTTTCGGGCTTTTCATTAAAACAAACGTTTATTTTAATCATCCCACGGGAGGTGAACGGCTGTGAGAACAGCCACTTATCAGGTTGATGAGACCGAAATTTTAGACAGGACCTTCACGTTTCTCGTGAGCCACGGATTGGAAAATATCACCATCCGCGAGCTGTGCAAGGGAACGGGTTTGGTGCAGGGAACTCTTTACTACTGGTTCGGCGACAAAAATACCATCATCTGCGAATCGACCGAATACGGACTCAAAAAAGTGACCGACGCTCTTTTCCGCTATGTGTTTGCGGGCATGAGCGATCTTCGCGCCCTTTTTGACGGCTGTCTCGACGAGATTGCCAAACACAAGGAGGAGCTTCGGTTCATCTATCAGATGGCGGCAAGCCCCGTCTACGGCGACGACCTTCGGAAAAAGTGCGCCGATCTGAACGTCACCTACGACAAATACGCCCATAAGCTTGCGGCTGTGCTCAAATGCAACAAGCGCGCCCTTCGCCCCTTGGTCTATCTTTTCATTTCCGCCATACTCGATTACGTCATTTGGGACGAGCGCGAAAAAACACAGCTCCAGCTCGAATGTATCTATTCGGTCCTGTCCTCGCAGCTCGTTCAATCGTGACCGAAGATCGTGACCGAAAGATGAAGAAATTGCTCCCGAATCCGACGATTGTGAAAGAAAAACAAAGATTGTAAGCAAAAGAAGAAGAAAACGGCAAAAAAACCTTGGAAAATCGGGAAAATTTTTGTTGCACTCGTGTGTGAAATGTGGCAGAATACCCAATTTTAAAAAAGCGGTCGCACGCGATGAACGGCGATCCGCGCCATCTACTTCAAGTCCCATTCGAAAAAAGAAGAGAGAGTAGTAAAGCAAGGTACTCTCTCTTCTTTTGGTGCGGCTGAAGGGACTTGAACCCCCACGTCGAAGACACCAGATCCTAAGTCTGGCGCGTCTGCCAATTTCGCCACAGCCGCAGGTATTGAATTGAAAGTTGAAAATGGAAAATTGAAAATTATTGTTTTGAAGATTTAATAATGCTTACTAACAATTTTTCCAATTCAACACAATTAGCTAAAAGTGAAGAGCTTTCCTTATCAGAAAGAAAGTCGGTTGCCTTTAAAAGTTTAATCCAATACTTTGTTTCGGATGCTTCTTTCAATGCAATGCTCATCTTCGAAACGAAATCTGATTTGCCCTGTGCTTGCTCGGCTTCGGCAACATTTGCACCGATGCTTGTTCCACTGTGAAGCAACTGCTTTGAAAGAATATTTTCTTTCTTTCCGTCAGTCAGGTACTTATACAGGTTGACAATTCGAATTGCAAAATCAAAGCTTTTACTTTCAATAATATTGTCCATCTTTTATCACTTTCAATTGTCAACTTTCAATTGTCAACTTTTACGTTGGTGGGTTTGAGGGGAGCTTATACGAACACCCCGAGAGGTCGGCATCCTCTTCGGACAGGACGGAAAAATCAAGCTCTTTACCTTTTCCGCCGATGTCAAAGACGATTTTACAGCGTCCGTCGTCATACAGATAGGCAGTAGACAGAAACGAATTGAAAAGGGTTTTACGGTACGAGGGATCGTCCACATCTCCGCCGCGAAAGCTTTCAAGCCATGTGACAACGCGATCACGCGGAACGGGAGCGGAAGCGGCTTCCATGATCAGAATATTATTGGTCAATTCCTTTTGAGCTTGCTCAAGCTCCAGCAGTCGGCTTTTGGTTGTATCGGTGAAGATACCGTTTTCGATCGCCGTCATAATGTTTTTTATGGATTTTTGTGTATCGGAAAGCTGACTCTTCAGCATATCAAGCTCCGACGCTTCGCGATTGGCTTTTTGATATTGTACAACGCAATCCGCGATCCAGTCGATCACCGTGCCCTGCAATATATACTCTTTGATCGCCGCGGCTATTTCGTGTTCGATATAGTCTCGGCGTACATTCTTTTTATCGCATTCTTTTTCTTTTTTACGGGCGTTTTGACATGCGTAGTAATAGTGGAGCTTTCCGCTTTTTCCCGTGCCGGAGGTTCCCATCATAAAAGTGCCGCAGTGACCGCATCTTAACTTTCCGGTCAACAAATAATCGCCGTTTTCTCTGTGACGGCCTTGCGGATTATTTTTATTATGAATCCGATTACTCACTTTCAAAAACAACTCCTTTTCGACTATTTGAGGCATGCCGCCTTCTATCCGGATATCGGTGTAAATATAAACACCGGTGTAACGCTCATTGTTCAGAATGGAATGAAAACTGTTTTTATTCCAAAAGCCGCCCTTTTGGGTCTTTATTCCGCGCATATTCAAATCGTTTGCGATATGGACAAACGCCTCTCCGCCCGAAACACGCTTGAAGATCTCCCGAACGATCTCTGCCTGTGCTTCGCAGATAACGGGTTTTCCGTTTTCGCCGCTTTGATATCCGTAGGGTAAAGCTCCGGTCACCTTACAGGTCTCGGCATTATCCCGAAGTCCGCGCCGAATATCCTCCGCCATGTTTTCGGAATAAAACTGATTTACATTCATCATGGTGCGCAAGGCAAAACGTCCCGCGGCGGTGTCGCCGAATTCTTCTTTTGCATATACGACACGGATGCCGAGCTTTTCCATTTCGCCTTCGAAGCTCAGTGCCAACAGCATATTCCGCGCGATCCGGTTCGATTTGTACGCAATGACGAATTCGAATTCGCCCTTTTTGGCGTCTCTTTGCAAGCGTTGGTATTGTGTTCGGTTATCGTTTTTTCCCGTTTTGGCGCTGTCGTGATATATTCGGATCACATCAAGATCGTTTGCGGCGGCATAGGCACGGCATTCGGCGACCTGCTGTTCAATACTTTCCTCACGCTGATTGTGCGACGAAAAGCGCGCATATATAACCGCTTTTGGGGGTAAACCGGACGGTCTCGATAACGGTTTCATATTCTTTCCTCACACATAATAAAAACGGTTCAGGTCGTCGCCTCTTTCATCTTCAAACTGGTTCTATACTGTTCGGCTTGCGGAACATCGATAAATTCAACCGATTTGTCGTAATGGCTGCGCACGACCTCTTTGATCTCGTCGAGGGTGACGTTGAAGAATTCGCGGCGCTGGTTGACCATATTCAGCTTGCGATCCTCGAAGGCTTTATGTAAAGCGGCTTCCAGCGCGGGCGCGTTGTCGGAGAAAATCATGGCGTGAACGTCGAAGTCGAAGGGAACGGACGCGTCGCCCAACTCGTCTACGCGCTCCTGCGGGTCAAGACGGCGGGTCATGCCGATCTTGTATACATTCTCACCGAAGGCGCCGATGTTCGAAATAACGTACACATAGCCCGCCTTGGCGTTGGATTCGCGGTAGTCGATGTCTTTCAGATTCTTGTCGATCTCGGTGAGCTGTGCTTCGATCTCGGCTTTCTTTTGCAGGATCGCTTCTTTGTCGGCGTCGCTTGCTGTTTCCAATTGTTCGTTGATTTTGCAAAGTGCGTTTTGATAGTGGTTCTGTTCCTTTTCGACCTTCTTGCGGGCTTCCTCGATCTCGCGCTGAAGCTTTGCTTCCTCGCGCATCTGAGCGCGGAGTTCTTTTTGTTCTTCTTTTTCTTTTTGCTTCATCTGACGATATTCAAAAGCAAGATCCAATTCTTCTATCTTGCAATCCACATAATCATCCGAAATGGCTATGCCGTGTACTCTGCCGAGCTTGGATATTGCTTCTTCGGAGGCGTGAATTCGCTTGACAGATGTTTCGTAATTGGAATATGTAACACGTTCGATAATGCTGTCGCATTCTCCGTTAAAGGCACGTAAAAGGAGCTTTTTCTCATCCTTTACCATTCGGCGTCCGAGGGCCGCGTTCCCGTTAACAGACCAGTTGGTGTTCCCGTAAATAGCTTCGTCATCTTTTATCATTTCTTTTTGTCTTGCGCGAATATCGTCCAGCTCTTCTTTGTATTCCTCTGAACGGACAAAGTCGTACTTCGGTTCATAAAGTGCAAATTCCTGAAGCATGACTTTCTCATCCACATCGAAAAGTTCTTGCTTGTGTTCTTCAATCGTGGAAAGAAGCTCTTCTTTTTCATCCGAAAGCTTCCGAATTTCTTCGTTCAGATCCTCAACTTGTTCGTCCAACTCGGCTATCACCTTGCGAACCTTTACGACATCCATCATTTCGGGCGTGAGCAGTTTGTTCTTTTCTTCAAGTTCCGCCGCGAGCCTCTGATTTTCGGCTTTTATTTTCGATGCGTGGAATATATCCGAAAGCGACATGATATTCCTCCTCAAAATGTATGCTTGTATAACTGCCAAATCATTCTTGAATTATCCCACGATAAACACCTATCATAATTGCGGAGGTGTTTATTATGAACTACAACGATTACAAAATCTCCCGAAATCTATCATGGGAGATCATCCTGAATGAAAAAATCTGTGCTTTACCGGTGCGAATGTCGGCGCTGTGCCGACAAATGGGAATATCCGTAAAAACGGACGAAGCTTTATCCACGGGCGGATATACTCACAACTTCAACGGCACACCGATAATCTTCGTTTCGGCTTCCGACAGTACGGAACGACAACGTTTTACGACAGCGCACGAACTGGGGCACATTCTTTTGGGGCACGTCGGCAAATACGAGCTTGTCAACCGCGAGCCGTCTCCAAACGATAATCCGATCGAACAGGCGGCGAACGTGTTTGCTTCGCGTCTGCTTGCTCCTGCGTGTGTGCTGTGGGGCTGTGGCGTGCGCTCTGCCGACGAAATCGCCGAATTGTGTAAAATATCCCACATCGCGGCAGAATACCGCTTTACGAGGCTCACAGAGCTTTACGAGCGCAACAAGTTTTTAATTTCGCCACTTGAAAGAAAAGTATATCAGCAATTTTCAGAGTTTATCGAGCAAAATCAACTGCATTAAATATCATCCGGCGCGTCCTTCATCTGACTGACAAGGACGGTCAATGCCCGAACTTCTTCATCGGTCAACTGTTTTCGAATGTAGCTGCCGTCACGGCCGCGCATGATGAGAACATTGTGATCCGGGTCGAGAGGTTCGGGTGTTTTTTCTTTTTTGGTGGGTTCGTCTTGTAAGAGTTCTTCGGGGGTTACGCCGAAGTAGTCGGCGATTTTTTGCAATGTCGCACGGCGCGGAACGGTACTGTCTGTCCATAAGCTATACACTGAGTGCGATAACCCCAGCTCAACGCAAACTGTTGTAGGAGACTTTCCGCGCACATTACACAGCCGTTCGAAATTCTTCTTGAACAAACCGTCACATCCTTTCCGAAAATAGTGCACAAAAAATAATACTAAGTTTTGTGCAATCATACAAAACTAGTTAAATTAACATTTTTATATTGACAAACTAGTCTAACTAGTCTATAATATGACCGTGGTCAACAAAACCCACCACAAAACACATTATACACGAAAGGAGATAAAAAGTCAATGGGAGAAAATCAGAACGGACCCGATATGTCGTGGGTAAAGATATGGATATCCCTTATTTCGTTGGCGTTCAGTATTTTGACGCTTGTACTGGTTAGCCGGTGAGACGATTTCCGTAACATCAGTCCCCCAAATCCAAAAGTGCCTTGACCGCTTTCCGAACGTTCTCGGGGCTGTTGCGGTACGATTCGACCAAGGCGGATTCTTCGCTTGTTAAGGACACGGTTATGCCGACAGAACTTTCTTTTTCGTCGCTTTCCCCCGTGAGATACTCGACGGTGGTGTCGAGGTAGTTGGCGAGCGCGACCAAAACGGCGCTTGACGGAGAAGCCTTTCCGCTTTTCCAATCGGATATGTTGCCCGATGAAACGCCTAAATCCCGTGTGATCTGAGCGCCCTTTACGCCCTTTTCCTGCATGAGTTCAAAAACACGGGGGATTTTCGAATTTTCAAACGTTTTCATGATACCTCCGTTTTGCACAAAAAAGCATTATAATTTTTGTGCATATACACAAAAACTCGAAAATAGAGATAAAAATCTCGAAAACATATTGACTTTTCTCGAAATTCGAGATAGAATATGACCATGGTCAACAAAAACGACCATACGTCCATTATAACGGAAAGGAGATAAAAAGTCAATGGGACGAAAGAAAAGAAAAAAGCCGCAACAAGACCGCATCGCCACGATCGTACTTGTTACGGCTCTCATCGAACTCGTAAAGGCAATCATCGAATTGCTCGGTCGCCTGAACGAGTAGGGCAGGGGAGAAATCCCCTCCCGAATCCAAAAGAAAACGGAAAGGAGAAATACCGATGCTCGGAATCATCGCAAATGTTGTCGAGATCGCCGCATATATCTGCCTTATCGTGTGGATTTTGCGGTCAATGCGGAGATAGTTTCGCAAGATTCCGTCACCATTATACACGAAATCGCATTTTATGTCAAGAGACATAGGAAAGGAAAAACAAACATGTGGAAATGCAACGTAACCCCGGAGGAATTTGCAATAGATGTCACGAAGATCCCGCCGGATAAAGCGGACTACATCGCCGCCGCAACGCTCCGGGCGATAAAGGATTTTCTTAAAGTCCCCGGGAACAAAGAGTGGCTGGACAAGAAGGTCGAGGAGAGAAACGAGCGAAAAGCCCGCGAAGCGGCGCAGAGAGCGGCAGAGCTTGCCGCCGAGACGGGGGAGACCGTTTCGGAGTAAAATCCCATAGACAGAAGTTAAAACGCGCTGTGGGGCTTTACGGAGCCTTACGGCGCGGAGGATGAAAAGGAGCGAAACGGCATGCAAAAAATCCGATTAAAAAACGGCTGGTACGCGTACACGGTCAGCGCCGCCGAGATCGTAAGCTTGGGCGGATACGGGATCTGCGACGAGTGCGGGCACGCGTCGAACAGGGGCTATCTTGTCCCGGTCTTAAATCATTGGATGTGTCCGCAGTGCTTCGAGGAATGGAAGGGACAGGCGAAATACTACCCCGAGGATGAGCCGTTCGAAAGACGGAACATGAAGTATTACGAAAGCGTTTTGCCGATGTCGGCAGAATGGTCGGAAACGAAACACAAAGAAAAGGAGTGAGAGAATGTCGGTAGGACAGAACATTAAACGGGCGCGCGAGGGCGCGAACATGACGCAGGAGGAGCTTGCGGCGAAAATGGGGATCGATAAATCGGCACTGTGCCGCATGGAGATCGGCACCAAGTGCCTCCCCTTCGAACGCGCGGTACAGCTTTCGGAAATTCTGAATGTGCCGCTGGATTATTTTAAGGAATGAGAAAGGACAAAGAATATGAACAAATTCAAAGTAGGAGACCTCGTGAGGGGGACAAGCAATTTTACAAACGAGAGAATGACACTCGCGCGGGTTATTGATGTGATCGACGACGAGCATATCACCGTGGAAGTGCTGGAATACCCAAGCAATCCTTTTGTTACCGGATGCAAGTTTGATGTCAAATCGCAATACTTCGACCTAATCAAATCCGCACCGACCGAAAGTGCGGAAACCACCGCCCCGAAGATCGTCCTTTCACCCGACAACGCGGAAGATATCGACTGGCTTACGTACAAGGTATCGCGGATTATAGAGCGCCTGAGCGAGAAGAGCGGAATGCCGATCGAGCGTCTTATTCCGCTGATCGTGATCGGGGCGGAGAAGTTTGTCGAGATTGAAAACGCGACGGGAAAGGAAAAGGAAAAATGAAATCCGTTCTCATAAGTATCCGTCCGAAGTGGTGTGAACTCATAGCGAACGGAGAGAAAACGACCGAGGTGCGCAAGACGCGCCCGAAGCTTGATGTGCCGTTTAAGTGCTATATCTATTGCACCAAATCTACGGGAAGTGATTCCCTCTGGGTTTTAAATGAAATAGGAAGATCTAAGTTTGCCGACAAGACCAGCAAAATTGCAGATGTATTTGGCGCCAAGGATGTTGGAGGCTGCTACAAGGGCAATGGAAAGGTTATCGGCGAGTTTGTGTGTGATTTTTTGGAGATGATAACATTTCAAAAAATTGAGGAAGAGGAAATAGAATTTGAAGATGACATTTCTGAGTGTTTAACAAAAGATGCTTGTCTCAACATTAAGGAAGCGTTTGAATATTCACACGGCAAGCCGCTTTATGGTTGGCACATATCCAACCTTGTGATTTATGATAAGCCGAAAGAGTTGGGTGAATTTCGCATTGAAGATAAGGCGGCAATCAAAATGTGTGAACATAGATTCCGCACCGGACAGCCGGAAGATGTCGTACGGAACGGCGGTTGGCTGCAAGGCGGTTTTGTGTGTATGAAAAAAAGCGGAGAACCCGAATGGTGTGAAAATTGCTTATCAAAGCCGCTTACCCGTCCTCCGCAATCATGGTGTTACGCAGAAGAACAAACAACAGAAAGGAATGAAAAAGCATGAGTGACCTTCAAATATTCAACAGCGAGCAATTCGGCACGGTTCGGACGGTGATGATCGAGGACGAGCCGTATTTTGTGGGGAAAGATGTTGCGGAGATTTTGGGATATTCGAACACGAACAAAGCAATATCCGATCATGTTGACCTTGAGGATAAAACGGATGGGGTAACGATTCGTGACCCCATGGGGAGAGAACAAAATCCGATCTGTATCAACGAATCCGGTCTCTACAGTCTGATCCTCTCCAGCAAGCTTCCGCAGGCGAAAGCGTTCAAGCGTTGGGTGACGTCGGAAGTGTTGCCCGCGATCCGCAAGAATGAAGCGTACATCACGCCGAACAAGGTCGAGGAGCTGCTCTTGAACCCCGACGCGATGATACGGCTTTTGGTGGCGTTCAAGGACGAGAAAGCAAAGGCGAAAAAGCTGGAGGCGGAAAAGTCGTATCTGGTCGTCGAAAACCAAACCATGCGTCCGAAGGCGGAGTATTTCGACGAGCTGGTCGACCGCAATTTACTGACCAATTTTCGCGAGACGGCAAAGCAGTTAAAGGTCGGCGAGCGCGAATTCATCTCGTTTTTGCTCGGGAAAAAGTATCTTTACCGCGACGCGCGCGGAAAGCTCGTGCCGTACGCCGACAAAAACAAGGGGCTTTTTGAGATCAAGGAGTGCTACAACGAGCGCTCGAACTGGGCGGGGACGCAGACGCTGGTCACGCCGAAGGGGCGCGAGACGTTCCGACTTTTGTGCCCGATGAGTCCCGTGAGCCGTGCGGGGGTGTGAAGTATGCGTGAAAAATACGGCGACGGGCTTTTGCCGCTGACGGTTTTCGGGCGAAAATACGGCGTAACGGTCGCTTTTGTGCGCACGCTTATCCGTCTTGAACTTCTTCCTTCGGTGCTCATCGGGAAGCGGCTTTACGTCTACGAGCCCGCCGCGCCCGCGCTTTTAAAGACGGTATATAAGGAGCGAAACGGCGCATGACGAACGAGGAAGTGAAAAACGCACTGCTTCAAAAAAGCGTCGTTTCTTGCAACATTCCGCACCTTGGGGAACTTTCGGACATGCATGTTTCGGCGGTCATTTATCGCGTCGTCGAAAATAAACTCTATGTCTCCGCCGAGCTTGCGGACAGGGGCGGACGGTCGGTCGTGATCGCAAAGCCCGAGTGGATAAAAATAAAGGAGAATACAACATGAAAAACAAAAAACGAATCAAACGAAACTACGACCGCCTCGTCGCATGGGGCGCGATAATTTTCTTTTTCGTTCTGCTTGCCGTGGCGGTGAGCGTGCGGACACAGGAGCTTTCGACGCGCGTTCCCGTCTCGTATGAGGCGATGACGGTCCGCACGGGCGACACGCTGTGGGGAATCGCCTCGGAGCGCTGCCCTGCGAATATGGACAAGCGCGACTACATACGGACGGTGCAGAAAAAGAACGGCATCGGCGCGGACATTTACCCCGGAGACGTTCTTTATGTGCCGACATACGAAAGGAGCGACGCCGCATGACACACTGGAAGAAGCTGACCAATCCGAACTACCTCGGCGTGTATGCGCTGGAGGACGGAAAGAGTCTTATTTTGACAATACAAAGCGTCGCCGAAGAAACGGTACAGAGCGTCGAGGGCAAAGAGGAATGCGTCGTTATGCACTTCTGCGAAAACGTAAAGCCCATGATCTTAAACAAAACCAACCTAAAGACTCTGGAAAAGCTCTTAAAAACACCCTACATCGAACGCTGGACGGGTGCAAAAATCGAGATCGAATCGCAGCGCGTGAAAGCGTTCGGCGACGTGGTGGACGCGCTGCGTATCAAAAACCGCCTGCCGCAGAACGTACCGGCTGCAAAATGCGCCCATTGCGGAAAGGATATCGCCCCCATCGGCAATATGGACAGCGCGGGCGTTGCGAAATACACGGCGGCAAAGTACGGAAAAGCCCTTTGCGCCGCCTGTGCGACCGAGGAGGCCAAACGCGCGCACAAAGAGGCCGCGCCGCGTGAAGATACCACCGAACAAACCGAACAAACGACGGAGGAAAGAAACGACCATGAGAACGACGAGAATTAAGATCAAGAACCTTTTCGGCATCCGCGAGACCGAGCTTACGGGCGAGTCGGTCGAGCTTACGGGGCGAAACGGCACGGGAAAAACGAGCGTGCTCGACGCCATCCGCTACGCCCTTACGAACCGTTCCGACCGCGAATACATCATCCGAAGCGGGCAGAGCGAGGGCGAAATTTTGATCGAGACCGACACGGGGCTTTCCATCGACCGAAAAAAGCGCACCGACCGCGCCGATTACAAGATGATCCGCGAGGGAAATAACGAAGTGCGTTCGCCCGAGGCGTTTTTGCAGGAGATCTTCACGCCGCTTCAGCTCGATCCCGTGCGCTTTACGACCCTTTCGCCGCGCGAGCAGAACAAAATGCTTCTTGACCTCATCAAGTTCGATTGGAATCTTGACTGGATCCGCGAAAAGTTCGGCGAGATTCCGACGGGGGTCAATTACGATCAGAACATTCTCTCGGTGCTCGATGAGATCCAGTCGGAAAACGGCGATTATTTCCGCCGCCGACAGGACATAAACCGCGAGATCCGCAACAAACGCGCCTTTGTCGAGGAGATCGCCGCGACGATTCCGCAGGGCTACAACGCCGAAAAATGGCGGAATTACGACCTTGTCGGAAAATGCGACGAGCTTTCGCGCCTTCGCGAGGAAAACGCCAAGATCGAGCGCGCAAAGCTCTTTTTTGACAGCTTCGAGAACAAAAAGCGCGGACTTTTGGCCGACGCGGAGCTGAAAAAGAGCGAATTCGACCGCTCGCAGGAGAGACGGCGCGAGGATATGAGGCGGCAGATATCGTCTTTCCGCGAACAGATCGCCGCCATGGAAGCCGAGATCGCGGGCATGGACGCGGCGCGGGCAGGAAAACACGAGGCGATCGAAGCCGAATACCGCGAAAAGCTCTCGGCGCTGAAGCTCGAAATGCAGTCGGTCGGAGACCTTGCCGAAAAAGAGCCGCGCGACACCTCATCGCTTGACGCGGAAATCGCCTCGGCAAAGGATAGGATACGGCACTTAAACGAATACGACCGCATGTGCGAAATGTCCGATCGGGTCGAGCGTCTGCAAGCCGAAAGCGACGAGCTGACAGGCAAAATCGAGCTTGCCCGAAGCCTTCCCGCCGAAATTTTACGCGAAGCGGAAATTCCCGTCGAAAACCTCACCGTAAAGGACGGAATGCCGCTTATTAACGGGCTTCCCGTCAGCAACCTTTCCGAGGGCGAGAAGATGCGCCTGTGCGTGGACATCGCCGTTTCGCGCCCCGGGGGACTGCGCATTATTCTTTTGGACGGCACGGAAAAGCTGTCCGAGGAAAACCGCACGGCGCTTTACGACCTCTGCCGCGAAAAGGGACTGCAATTCATCGCGACGCGCACGACCGACGACGACGAGATGGAGGTGACGGCGCTGTGAACGCACATTCTCTGACCGAAGAAAACTACTTTTCGCCCGAAAACGAGCTGCGCTATATGGGCGTTTCGCAATATAAGGCGTTTCGAAAATGCCCCGCATGCGCGCTTGCGGCTGTCAAGGGCGAGTACGTCCGCCCGAAGACGATCGCCCTTTCCCTCGGCTCGTACGTCGACGCGCATTTTTCGGGCACGATGGCGCTTTTTCGGGCGCAGAATCCCGACATTTTCAAGAAAGACGGAAGCCTTAAGAGCGATTTTGAAAAGGCGAACGGCATCATTTCCCGCATCGAGTCTCAGCCGCTTTTAGTCTCGCTTCTCTCGGGCGAAAAGCAGGTCATTATGACGGGCGTCATCGCGGGCATCGAGGTAAAAATTAAAATCGACAGCCTCCTGAACGACCGCATCGTCGATCTCAAACTCATGCGGGATTTTGAGGACATTTACGTCGAAGAACAAGGTCGGCTCCCGTGGTTCGAGGCGTGGGGCTACGACATCCAAGGCGCGGTTTATCAGGAGATCGTGCGGCAGAATACGGGGCGCGTTCTTCCCTTTACTCTCGTCGCCGCGACCAAAGAGGACGAGCCGGATATGGACGCGCTCGAGCTTCCTCAAACGCTTCTCGATTACGAGCTGGAGCGCTTTATTTCCGACGCGCCGATCTTCGACGCAATCAAACACGGCGTGTTCGCTCCCGAGCGGTGCGAAAAGTGCGCCTACTGCCGGGCGACGAAGAGGATAACCGAAATACGGCAAATTGAAGATGAAAACGAAGAAAGCGAAAGCGAGGGCGCGGCATGATCAAGGTACAATTCGCGGGGCGCTTAACGGCTGCCCCCGAACAGAAGGTAACACAGAACGGCAAGGAGCTTTGCACCTTTTCGGTAGCGGTGCGAAGACGCTACGGCAAGGACGAACAAGGCCGTCCGCTTTCGGATTTTCCGAACTGCGCCGCCTACGGGCAGCTCTCCGCCTTCATCTGCCGCTATTTCGGCAAGGGCGATTGGATCGACTGCTCGGGCGTATTGCAATCGCGAAAGTATACGGATAAGGACGGGAACAACCGTATCTTTTGGGAGGTGACCGTCGATTCCGCCGAATTCTGCGGCGGGAAGAACGAGGGAAAGAGCACAGAACAAAGTACCGTTTCGTCCGTACCGCAAGAAACACAGACGATTCTCGGCGACGATACCGACCTTCCGTTCTGAAAGGAGCGCGACGTATGATAATCCAAATAGACACGCGCGAAAAGAGTAAGGCGATCAGGAAAATTCTCGCCGACTTCGACCGCGCGGGAGTAAAACACATCTCCTCCAAGCTCTACGTCGGCGATTATATGAACCTGGATTTTCCCCGCCTCGTCATCGACCGCAAGCAGAATCTTTCGGAGCTGACAAATAATGTGTGCCAAGAACACAAACGCTTCACAGCCGAGCTGAAACGGGCGCTCGACGCGGGGATTCACGTCGTGATCCTGTGCGAGCACGGCGGGAAGATCGAGACGCTTGACGACGTGCGCGAGTGGGTCAATCCGCGTCTTTCCGATTCGCCGCTTGCCGTGTCGGGAGAACGCCTTCACAAGATCCTCTCGACCATGAAAAGGACGTATGATTTCGAAATACTCTTTTGCAAAAAGGCAGACACGGGAAAAGAGATATTGCGGATTCTGTCGGAGGCGGGGAAGTAGGGAAAATATCGAAAAGAACGGGGCTTTCCCCGGAAACGGGCAGGTGAAGGACGAAGCGAAAATGGAACACCGATTCGACGCGGACATCGCCGCAAAATACGGACTGTGCGAGGCGATTTTGCTGAACAACATATCGTTCTGGATCGAAAAGAACCGGGCGGATAAGAAATGCTATTTTGAGGGGGAATACTGGATGTTCTGTTCGGTCAAGCAGTTTTGTTCGACTTTCCCGTATCTCTCAAAAAGAAAAATCGAAAATGCGCTGAGCCATTTGCGTTCGGAGGGCATTTTGAAAACGGGAAATTTCAGCAAAAGCAGCGACCGTTCATTGTGGTATGCATTCTCCCAAAACGGGGAAATGCATTTACCCGAAACGGGAGAATCATTCTCCCAAAAAGGGAAATCATTCTCCCAAAACGGGAAATGTACCTTATATCAAGATAATAAAAAACAGATAGTAAAAACAGATAGCACGCGTGCGTGCGCGCGTGAGAGTGAATTTTCAAACGAAAAAAAGTCAGACGGAGAGAAGCGAAAATACGCCGAAAAGGTTTTTCTGACCGAAGCCGAATACGCGTCGCTTTGCGAAAAATACGGCGCGGAGTTGACGGACAAGCTCATTTCGCTTCTTTCCGAGAAAAAGGTCGAAACGGGCAAATACGGCACGCGGGATTTTCGGAGCCTTTCGACGTGGGTGTACGACGCGTACCGCGAACGGGAGGAAAAAGAACCGAAGCGCTTCGGGTCGCTCCCGTCCTTCGACCTTGCCGACTTTGCCGAAAAACCGCCCGAGGGGTGGGATCGGGACGAGAAAGAGAAAGGATGATGCTTTGTGAACCGGGGAAGACCGAAGATATTGAGCCGCGCCGAGATAAAGTGGGCGTATGACAAGTGGTGCGAGGGGTACACGAAAAAGGAGATCGCCGCCGCCCTGTTCGTAAATCCGTCGACGATAAAAGACGCGCTTCGCGGCAGAGTGAAAAAAGAGCGACCGCCGCTCAAGTACGATTTTAAACGGGAAAGGGGGGAACGCGCATGAAGGCGCGCCTTGCCCTTTCGAGTAAATTAAATTCGCACGACCTCCGCGAGGCGGCGCGGTACATCAACGGCGAGGTCGACCGGCGCATGGAAACGGGGCTTAAGGTCGCGACGCAGAACGCGCTGATCCAATTGATCTTCGCGCTCCATCGCTCCTTCGGCTTCGGTGCGTCGCGCATCGAAAAGCTCTTCAAGGTCATGGAGGAGCAGAAAAAAGCGCTCGACCCGCTCTACGACGATGACGTGATGATCGAAACGATCCTTTCCGAGCTCGAAAAGGACGGCATCGACCTTCGCCCCATGATGATCGACGCGGCGGAGAGCGAGGAGAAAAACTACTTCCGAGCCGCGCAGAAACAGCGGAGCATGCGTACGGCAAGCCACAGCCCGCAAAATCCGCGTTTAAATTCAGAACAGGTAAAATCCCTCACCGAAGAACAGAACCGCCTTATCGGGCGCGAGAAAGGCTCACAGAAAGGACGATGAAAATGACCAACTACGAAAAAATCAAAACCATGACCGAAGACGAACTCACGTCGTTACTCGCCGAACCCCGCTGCCGCCACTGCGATCACGGCGGCGAGTGGGAACACTGCGAGCCCGCACGGCACGAAGCGGGAATTCGGAGGTGGCTTGAGATGGAGGCGGAAGAATGAGCAAATATATTGACGCTGATAAAATGATTTCAGATACTAAAGCAATGAAACGGATTGTAGATAGTATCGCAATTGAAGGGATTATCAAATATCTTGAGGAAAATTCATTAACTGATGTAGTCGAGATCGTGCACTGTAAAAATTGCAAGTATTTTCAAGACAGATATGTAGAATTACCTGATGGTTCTAAAAGACCGTACGAAAAAGGCGAAAATATTGTGCCGCTAAGTGTCGGAATAAATGTTGGCTCATATTGTACACGGATTGATTATGCAATAGTACACGGATATAGGCACGGCGAACCGTCTGTTGATGAGACAAGATTATGGACTAAACCCGACAATTTTTGCAGTTACGGAGAAAGGAAAGACGAAAATGTTTGATTTTGCTGAAATCACCAACGATATGTCAGAAATTGAAATTTTAAATTACTATCGAAATCTGTATTACACAGAACCTCAGGTTACAGAACGCGGGATTGTCGCAAATGCAATTAATGATATGCTTGACTTCATTGACCGTCAAAAAGCGGAGATTGAGAGGTTGTTGCAAAAATTGCAACAGGCAAAATCCGAAGCAATAAAAGAGTTTGCGGAAAAATTGAAGAAACGATTTTATTTAAGCGCAGGACGGTGTGTTGTGGATGTTTACCACATTGACAATCTCTTAAAAGAAATGGTTGGTGAGGAAAAATGAGATGTGACTGTTGCCCGTTATGCCCGTCGGCCGAAGATGATGTTTGTACCGAAAGCGAGGGCAAATACGGCATAGAACACGCAGACGGTATGTCGGGCTGTAAACACCCTTACAGTTGGGTGAAGAAGCGTGACGAAGAATACACCGAACATTTAGGCGATATGGCAACTGATATTGGCATTGAAATGGCTTTGTCAAAAGACCAAATAAAGCGTGTTATTGAAATTTGTAAACATATGATAGGGCTTGATTATAAAAAACCTTATCATAGGCACGGAAAGGCGTTTTATAAACCATATCGAAATTTTTACGCAGCGCCGTTGACAGGAGAGCCAAATTTAGATAGACTTCCGTATCACATTGTGAGTAAAAAGAATGGCGATTTGTCGGTATTGTACGAACTCACAAAGAGTGGTTTGGATTGGCTCGGAAGACAAATACATATAACGATTAAGGAGTGATACGGAGTGAAAGCATGGCTTGTAAGAGAAAAAGATGAATTTTGCGCAACCGTTGTCTTTGCGGACACACGAGGGAAAGCAAGGCAATGGCACTGCGTACTGAATGTTGCGAGGGCGCAGATTTTTGTAGTATTGAAGTTAATAGACAACCGCAAATGGATAAGTATTACACCGATGGGAAAAGAGAAATGGATTGGGAAGACTCACAAGACCGAATTGCACTTGTCAAAGATTGCGGATTTAGTTGTGATGAAGATTACTTTGATATAGATGATTGCGAAATTTGCTCTGCAAAAGAATATTGCGACAGATATAGTGACTATGTAGAGAAGTGGAGTGATATAGAATGACTTGTAAGGATTGTTTGCATTGTGAAGCGTGCACCGATATGATAGAATCCCTTGGATATACGGTGGGCGGGGACGGCTTTAACGCTGAGAAAAGGTGCAAATGTTTCACCGCCCGTTCCGAATGGGTGCATTTACCGTGCAAGATAGGTGATAATGTATATTGCATTTTTGAAAATAAGGTTTGTATCGCAAATGTTCTTGCCTTTTATATAGACAAAGTCGGAATAATATGTGAATTGAAAATATCTTTAGACGGAGAACTTCCGACAGCACCGTGTTCGGTTTGTCATATTGATAGAGATAGTTATACTGATAATGATATTTATCTAACCCGTGAAGAAGCAGAAAAAGCATTGGAAGGAGAAACAGAATGAAAAACAAAATTTTCTCAACCGTCGCGGCGCTTTTGCTGGCGGTGACCGCTCTTACGGCATGTACCGAAGCGGACAAGGTAAACACCAACATTTCAAAGCAGGCGGAATATTTCGAGTGCGAGCGCCGCATAACCGTCTACAATGCGAGGACGGACAAGGTTATCTTTTCCGCCGAAGGGTATATGAACATATCCAACAACGCGCACAATGAGCTTGTCATCACCTGTAAGACGGGTGCAAACACATACAAGAAAAACTACGTGTACATCAACGATTACACCATGTATGCCGTCGAGGACATCACCGGAACGCATACCGACCCTTATCATTACAAGTGGTATTTTCATACCGAGGTTTTGCCCGATATTGAGATCGTGCCGTAAGGGAAGCTTTTCGCAAAACCTCGAACCGAAAGAACTTTAGGAAAGGATGAGATCATGACGTTAAAAGAACTGTCGCGCCTTTATCGGCTGAACCGCGAGATCGAGGAAGAGAGGGAACGGCTTTATCGGCTGCGGGAGCTGTTCGAAAAGCCGTCGGGCGCGCCTCTTTCGACCATGCACGGGGGCGGGGTAGTAAACCGCACCGAGCGGTATATCGCGCTGATCGACGAGCTGGAACGCCGGATCGCCGAGAACATCTGCGACGCGCTTGCCGAACGCATTCGGCTTGAAAAATACATTTCCTCCGTCCCCGAAAGCTACATACGGCAGATCTTTCGGCTGCGCTTTGTCGACGGAAGATCGTGGAATGCCGTCGCGCGCAAAATGGGCGGGGGCAATACGGCGGACAGCGTGAAGAAAATGTGCTATCGGTACTTAAAAACATACACCGCGTAAAAGTTGTCCCGAATGTCCCGATTCCCTGTGTTATAATGATACCGTGAAAAAGAGCGAGGAAGATGAAGTGAACCCCGCTCTTTTTTCGTTGTGCCGGTTTTGAATCGCCGGCGGATGGGCAGGCGGGGAATTTTAAAAGAATGGGGGTGTGTGCATGGGACGGTCGATGATCTATGGGAGCGCGGACGAAATGCAAAAAAAGATCGATGAATATTTCGCCGACTGTGAAGGAAAACCGCTTTGCGACGAAGACGGGCACGTTCTGACCGACAAGTACGGAAAACCCGTTCTTACCGGTGCGCACCCTCCCACCGTGACGGGGCTTGCGCTTTTTCTCGGCTTCGGGGGAAGGCAAGCCCTTTTGAATTATCAGGGTCGGAAAGCGTTCAAGGACACCGTAACGCGCGCGAAAGCCCGCGTGGAGGAATACGCCGAATCGCGCCTTTTCGACAAGGACGGCTTTCAGGGGGCGCGCTTCACGCTCGAGCGCAACTTCAAGGGCTGGCGCGAGGAGGACGAAGCGACGGCGGATGTGCTGTCAAAGCTCGATTCGGTCATTTTGTCGCTTGACAAGACTATGACGAAAGGCGGGGACGGGCATGCTTGATTTTACCGAAAAACAGCGTGAATACTGGAACGAAGCGCACCACCGCTGGAACATCAAAACGGGCGCGACGCGCTCGGGCAAGACTTTTCTCGACTATTATCTTCTCCCGAAGCGCATCCGCGCCTGCACGGGAAAAGGACTGATCGTCCTGCTCGGCAACACGCAGTCGACGCTTTCAAGAAACATCTTAGACCCGCTTCGGGACATCTGGTCGCCGTCTTTGGTCGGCAACATCGCGTCGAACAACACGGTGCGCCTTTTCGGTCGGAAATGCTACGCGCTGGGCGCCGATCGGGTAAGTCAGGTGTCGAAAATACAGGGGTCGGAAATTCAATATTGCTACGGCGACGAGGTCACGACGTGGAACGAGGAGGTCTTTTCGATGTTAAAGACCCGTCTTTCCGCCCCGAACAGCCTGTTCGACGGCACGTGCAACCCCGACGCGCCGAAGCATTGGTTAAAGCGCTTTATCGACGAGTCGCCCGAGAAAAAGGTCGACCTTTACTGTCAGCGCTACACCCTGTACGACAATCCGAAGCTGAGCCCCGATTTCGTTGAAAACCTCGAAAACGAGCTTCGCGGCACGGTTTATTACGAGCGCTTTATTTTGGGGCTTTGGAAAGCCGCCGAGGGTATTATTTACCGCCAATTTGCCGACGATCCGTCGGCTTTTTTACTGCCGCGCGAAAAGATCCCCGACGACGTGCATTTTGCGACGGTCGGCGTCGATTTCGGCGGCAACGGCTCGGCGCATTCCTTCACGCTCACGGGTTTTTCGCGAGGGCTTCGGAAGCTTTACGTGCTCGACGAGCGGTATTTGAAAAAGCAGATCACGCCAAAGGAGCTGGAGGAAGAATTTATCGCGTTCGTGCGGAAGGCGACGAAAAGCGTTCCCGTTTTCACCGCCTTTTGCGACAGCGCCGAGACGACGCTCATCCGCGGGCTTTCGGCGGCGTGCGTGCGGTCGAAAATACCGATCGAGATCAAGAACGCCGAGAAGGGCGCGGTCGTGAACCGCGTCCGTTTTTTTCAAAGCATGATGGCGCAGAGGCGCTTTTTCGTCTCGGAATCGTGTCCCGCGCTCATCGACGCTCTTTGCTCGGCGGTTTGGAAGAAGTCGGAAAACGTGACGGTACGGCTCGACGACGGCAGTACGAATATCGACAGTCTCGACAGCCTCGAATACAGCGCCGAGCCGTTCATGCGCGATATGATCGATCTTGGAGGAATACAGAATGCAAAGTAATTTCGACGCGGCGCGCGCCGCTCTTTCGAAGATGGGGCTTTTGCCCGTCGAGAGCGCGGTCTACGCCAAAATTCCGTACTGGAGGGGCTGGTACGAGGGGGAAGACCGCGAATTTCACCACTACAAGGTGTATAACGGCAAGCGGACGCTCTCCCGCCGCCGCAAGAGCCTGAATATGGCACAGCGGGTGTGTGAGGACTGGGCAAATCTATTGCTCAACGAAAAGACCGTCGTGCGCGCCGAGGAGGAACGGGCGGAAAAGCTCATCGCCCGCGTTCTTTCGGACAACGCTTTTTCGGTGTACGGCAACCGCCTTATGGAGCTTACCTTTGCCCTCGGCACGGGGGCTTTCGCGGTGAACGTGAGCGCAGGGAAAATTACGGTCGATTTTATCCGCGCCGATTCGGTTTTCCCGCTCGGAATGCGGGGAAACGAGATCACCGAATGCGCCTTTTGCTCGCGCCTTTTCCGCGACGGAAAGACGGTCCTTTACGTTCAGGCGCACACATGCGAAAAGGACGGCTCTTACCGCATCCGCAACGCCTTTTTCGGCGAAGGGGGCGAGGAAATGCCGCTGCCCGACGGCGTTTTGCCCGAGGTGCGAAGTAAAGTGCGCCTTTTTTCGGTCGTCACGCCGAACGTCGTGAACAAGGTTGAGCTGGGCTCGCCCCTCGGCGCTTCGGTCTTTGCGGGGGCGATCGACAATTTGTGCGGGTGCGATCTTGTGTTCGACAGCTTCTGCAACGATTTTCAGCTCGGTCTTAAGCGCATCATGATCCCCGTGACCATGGCGCGGATGATGACCGACGAGGACGGCACGACCCGCCCCGTTTTCGACGAGAACGACGTGACGTTCTACGCCGTGCCCGAGGATCAGAAGCTGACCGAGACCGACCCGCATCTGCGGGCGAACGAACATATCGCGGCGCTTCGCGAGCAGATCGACCTTCTCTCCGACCGCTGCGGACTGGGCACGCACCGCTTCTGCGTCGATTCGAACGCGGGCGTCAAGACCGCGACCGAGGTCATTTCGGAAAATTCGGTGCTGTACCAGAATCTTGAAAAGCACCGAAAGGTGCTTGAGCGCGCTCTCGAGACGATCGCCCGCGCGATCCTCTTTCTCGGCGGGTACAAAGCGTACGACACCTGCGCGTTGCGCGTCGATTTCGACGACAGCATCATACAGGACAAAACGGCGCAGAAAGCCGACGACCGTCTTGACGTGTCGCTCGGAGTCATGCCGAAATGGGAATACCGCGCCAAATGGTACGGCGAGACCGAAGAGAAAGCACGGGCGGTGCTTGCGGAGGGCGACGGGGACGGCGCTGCCGAAGAATGATCCCGCCCGAATTTTACGACGTGAATCTTTCACTCCTTTCGGTGCATAAGGAGCTTCAGGAGGAAATATTGCGCGATATCGTGCGCCGGCTTCAAAAGACCGACTTTTCGCTCACCCTCACCGCCGAGTGGCAGACCGAAAAGCTCCTTCAGACGGGAAAGCTTTACGAAGAGATTCTTTCCGAGATCGCAAAGCGCACGGGAAAGCAAAAAGCCGAGATTGCCCGCGTGTTCGAAAACGCCGAGATCGAGATGACCGAACGCGCCGAAGCTCTCTGCACGGCGACGGGGGAGAAGATCGAAAACCTTTCGCCCGCCCTGCATAAGACGATCCGCGCGGCGCTTTCGAAAACCGTGACCGAGGCGGCGAACCTTACGAAGACCACCGCCGTGACGGCGCAGACTGCGTACATCTTCGCGGTGGATATCGCCCATCAGAAAGTCGTGTCGGGCGCTTTTTCGTACGACGAGGCGATCCGCTCGGCGGTTCTTTCGGCGGCGGGGAAGGAGCTTACCGTCGTCTATCCGTCGGGACACGTCGACAGCCTCGACGTCGCCGTCCGCCGCGCGGTGCTGACGGGAACCAATCAGACGGCGGGCAAGATCGCCGATACCGTCGGTGAGGAATTGGAGCTTGACCTTCGCGAGATCACGGCGCACGCGGGCGCACGTCCCGAGCACGCCGTGTGGCAGGGCAAGATCGTGTCGATGTCGGGTCGAAAGGGCTATCTTTCGCCCGCCGATATCGGATACGGCGACGTGCGGGGCTTCATGGGGGCAAATTGCCGCCATAACTGGTACCCCTATATCGAAGGTACCCCCCGTTCGTACACCGACGAGGAGCTGGCGGAGATGGCGCGGGAGACGGTCACGGTCGACGGCGAGGAAATTCCCCTTTACGAAGCGATCCAAAAACAGCGCGGCTATGAGCGCGCCGTGCGCAAGACCAAACGCGAGCTTGTCGCCCTCGACGAGCTTTCGAAGAACGAAAAAGACCCGATCAAGCTTTCCGCCGACAAAGCCGAATTTTCCGCGCGCTCCGTGAAGCTGAAAGCGCAGGAAGCCCGCCTTGCGGACTTTTGCAAAAAAGCGGGTCTCGACCGCGACCGCACCCGCGAACAAGTCTTTGCCGAAAAAACCGAAAACGGGATCCACAATTTCGGAAAAAGCGTCAGCGGGAAGGCAGTTTGGAGCGCGAAGAAGCATTACGACGATTTTGTTTCGGTCGTCGGAAAGAAAAATGCGCCCGAAAGCCTTGAAAAATACTACGAGCTGAAGTATAATAGTCCCGAGGAGTATAAAAAGCTCCGCGAACTGTATAAAGGCTTTTCTTCGGGCGAGCTTGTCCGCAACGCTTCGGGGCAGACCGTGAGGGTCGTAAAACACGTAAAGATCACGGGAGAAGAGCCGAACACCATCACACAGCGCGTAAACAAACACGGCGGAATCAACCGCAACTACTACGACGAGAACGGCAGGCAGTACAAGCAGATATCGAACAACGATCACGGGCACAAAGATGAATCGGTGTTCGGAAAGCACGGCGAACATGCTCACGATTACGATTATGAACAGCCTTCGTCCGATCCCCGCAAAAGAGCACGCGAACTTACCGAACAGGAAAGAAAGGAGAACGCGGATATATTATGACTTTAAAAGAAGCGCTGGAAGGAATCAAAAAATGTATATACCAACTCGAATTTGAATACGACGGTCGCACCGGTGACATTGACCCCTGTTATAATCCGGAAAAGTCCCGTGTGGAGTACCTCCTTTACTTCGACGGCTATGAGGTGAAGGTTTACAACATGGACGATGTGGCGAACACGCCGTTTATCGACGGAAAATCTTTTACCGAAGCATTTGACAGTCTGAAAGATTTGGACTGGGCTTAAACAAAAAAACAGTAAATAACGGCACCGAGTGAAACGCCCGGTGCTTTTCTTATGCCCGAAAGGAGAACCGACCGTGAACAATTTTTCCGTGATCTACAAAATTCTCCGTCTTTTGGAGAAAAACATGGACTGCGACGAGCTTGACCCCGAAAGCGTTTCGCCCGAAGCGCTCGGAATATCGAAAGAGCGTCGGGACGCGATTTTGGTCATGCTTACCCGAAACGGCTATATCGAGGGACTGTTGCTCCGCCCTGTATCGGGCGAGGCAAAGCCGGTTCTTCGCTGTCTCGAAAACACGGCGATCACGCTGAAGGGGCTCGAATATCTCGAGGAAAACAGCCTTATGCGAAAGGCAGCAGGGATAGCGAAGGGCATTGCCGAAATTATGCACTGAGCCCCGCAAAACCGAATAAGAGAAGCACTACTCACCCCGTGAGCGGTGCTTTTTTTATACAATTTTGACCGGAATGTCGTAAAACGAACGGCGGGTCAAGCGGACGGATACCGCGCGAAAAAACCGAGACCCGAGAAAGGAACAGCATGAAACGAGAAGACATCACCAAAGTATTCCCCGAGGCGACAAAGGAGCAGATCGACGAGGTCTTAAACCTCAACGGCGCCGACATCGGGCGGGCAAAGGGCGACCGTGAAACGCTGGAAGGAGAACTTGCGACGGCAAGAAGCACCATCACACAGCTTCGCGAAACGGTCGGAAAATTCGACGGGATCGACGCGGAGGCGCTCAAAAAGTCGGTCGCGGACTGGGAAAAGAAGTATAACGACGATACGGCGCAGCTGAAGCTGTCCGCCGCCGTCGACCGCGCGCTTTTCGCAAGCGGTGCGCGCAACCCGCGTCTTATTTCCGCCGCGATCGACAAAAGCAAGCTGAAGCTCGACGGCGAGACCCTTTCGGGGCTTTCCGAACAGCTCGAAGCGCTCAAAAAGTCCGACCCGTATCTCTTTGCAGGCGCGCTCACGCCCGACAAAGGCACGGGCGGGCTTTCGCTCGGCGGCGGCGCCCCCGATCTTTCGGCTCTTTCCGACGAGGAATACTACGCGGCCGTACTGAAAAAGAGTACGTGAAAAAAGTAAGGAGGAACATTTATGGCAAATTCTTTTGTTACCGTTAAGGAGATCGCCCGTCAGGCGCTTCCCCGACTGATCGAGAACCTCGTGTTCCCGAATCTTATTTACAAGGACTTCAAAAACGATTTCGTCGGCAAAAAGGGCACGACCATTCAGGTCAGAAAACCCGTAAAATATACTGCCGCCGACTTTTCGGGCAATGTTTCGACGCAGGACATGAAGGAGGATTCGGTCACCGTAAAGCTCGACCGCATCGCCGACGTGTCGGTCGAATATTCGACCCTCGAATCGGCGTCGAACGTCGACGATCTGAACCGTCTCTTCGTCGCGCCCGCCGCCGTTGCGCTTGCGCAGAAGATCAATTCCGACGGTCTTTCGATGTATAAAGCGGTCGCGAACTTCTGCGGCACGGCGGGAACCACCCCGTCCGCACTCACGGACCTTGCCGCCGTGCGAAAGGCGCTCAACATCGCAAAAGTCCCCGAGGCGGGACGTATCGCCGTGTGGGACCCCGAAGCCGACGCCGCCTTTACCACCATCCCCGCCGTCGTGAACGCCGAAAAATCGGGCACGACCGCGGCGCTCCGAAACGGCTCGATCGGGCGCGTCATGGGACTGGACAACTATATGTCGCAGGCGGTCGTAAAACACAAGACGGGCATTACCGGCTCGACCGCCGTCAAGGTCAACGGCGTCGTCGCGGCGGGTTCGGACACCGTAAACCTCGACGGCACGAAGCTCGAAGGAAAGCTTTTGAAGGGCGACCTTCTGAAGATCGACGGCGTTTGCTACACCGTCGCCGAGGACAGCGCCTCCGCCGCTTCCAACGCCATTGCGGGCGTGAAGATCTATCCCGCCGCCGAAAAGGGAATCGCCGACAACGCCGACGTGACGCTGATCGGCGACCACACCGCAAACCTTGCGTTCAATCCGCTCGCCTTCGCTTTCGTCACCCGTCCGCTCTCCTCTCCCTCGGGCGTGGACAGCTACGTGACGAGCTACAACGGAATTTCCCTGCGCGTCGTCAAGGGCTACGACATGTCGACCAAAAAGGAGATGCTGTCGATGGACGTTCTTTATGATTACGCGCCCATCTACCCCGAAATGGCGGTGCGTGTTCTTGGCTGACGCGCTCTGCACCTTCGACTACTACGAAAAGGACTATCACGGGACGGAGATTTTGACCGAAGAGAGCTTTTCGCGGCTCGAAAACCGCGCCGAGAGCCTTCTTCGCATGCACACGGGGGAGGGTCATAACCTCTCCCGATATCCCGAGGTAAAAGACTGTCTCTGCGAGCTGTGCGACCTTTTTGCGGTCGGGGAAAAAACGCTCGGAATCAAGAGCGAGACGACCGACGGGCTTTCGATTACCGTTTCGGGCGACCCCTCGTCGTCCCGCCGCGTTTCCGAAGTCATCCGCCGCCGTCTTTTCCGCACGGGGCTTTTGTACAGGGGGATTCCTTTATGCTGATCAACGCTTCCGTCACCGTTTGGCATTACGACGAGGACGCCGAGAAATACACCCGCACCGTCGCCGAGTCCGTCCATTGGTACGAGACCGACGGCGTAGAGGACGAAAAGGGCGGCTTTCTGCCCGCCAAAAAAGTCATCGTGCGCTTTTTCAAAAATGCGCCCGTGTCGTGCGGCGATCTCGTCCGCAAGGGCGTTTTCAACGGTGAAAAGCCCGAAAAAAGCGCGTGCTTTGCCGTTATGAGCATAACCGACAACCGGGAAGCACGCCTTTTGCCCCACGTGAAGGCGGTGTGCGTATGAGCCGCGTCACGGTCTCCGCCAAGACCATGGAGCGCATTCTCGACGAGCGTTACCTCGGCGTCGGCGGCAAGGCGCAGCGCTTTTTCGATTCCGAGGTCATCCGCCGCTGTGAAAATTATACCCCGAAGAAAGAAGGGGTACTGATTCGAAGCGCATGGCACGGCACCGAGATCGGGTCGGGCGTGGTGGTCTACGACGCGCCCTATGCGCACAAGCAGTATTACGAGGGACGAAACCCCGGAACGTCCAAAATGGGGAAAGACCGCGGGCGCTACTGGTTCGAGCGCATGAAAGCCGACAACAAAGAAAGCTTGCTTTCGCTCTTAAAACAGCTTACCGGAGGGAGGTGAGAAAACATGATCGAGGAAATACGGGATTTTCTGAAACGCGAGGGGCTTTTGAAAAACGGAAAGATCGGGGTGAATTACCTCTCGGAAAAGCCGCTTCATTACACCGTCGACGAAGTGCCGACCGACCCCGTTATCAAGCGGTACACCGACGGCGGCTCTCTGCGGCAATGCCTTTTCGTCATCGCCTCGCGCGAGGAGTTTTCACCCGAGGTCGCCGAAAATCTGGCGATCGCCCGCTTTTATGAGGAGCTTTCCGATCGGTTCGAAGCGCTTTCGGAAAAGGGAACGCTTCCGAGCTTCGACAATCCGAAGATCGTGCCGTACCGTCTGGAAGCCCTCTCGACGGGCTATCTTTTGTCCAACGACGAGCGCACGGCGCGCTTTCAGATCCAATGCCGCCTTGTTTACAGGCGGGAATACATTTAATTTCACAGGAGGTACAACATGACCGAAAGACATTTGAGAGTCGCCTTTATCGGCCAAAAAACGGGCGACGGCGCGATTTCCTACAATCGCCTTAAAAATTTCACGCAGATGGCGCTGAACAAGAATCCGCAGACCTATTCGCGCAAATACGTCGACGAAAAGAACGAGACCGAGCACGTGACGGGCTATCATCCCGGCTACAGCTACAAGTTCGACGTGGACTCGGGAAACGCCGCGCACAAGATCATCACCGACATCACCGACGGCGAGCTTACGGGCGACGCGGCGGTCGTCTCGATCCTCGTCGTCGCGCTCGACAAGGAGGATTCGACCAAGGGAAAGTTCACTGCCTACGCCCGCGATTTCTCGGTCGTTCCCGGCACGGAGGGCGACGACACGAATATCTACACCTATTCCGGCTCGCTCACCTCGGTCGGCGAGAGCGTATCGGGCACGGCGACCACCACCGACGGATGGGCGACCGCGACCTTCACGGCGGCGACCGACTGATTTTTTCGACAGCAAAAATGCCCGGCGGGAGACCGTCGGGCAATACGTAAACCGAACACCGAAGAAAGCACTGTGCGAAAGCCGGTGCTTTTTTCATGCCCAAAACACAAAACGGGAGGAAAAAAGCATGACCGCAAAAGAAAAATCAAAAGCAAAAGCAAAGGCAAAACCCTTTCGATTCCGCGAAAACCGCGTTCCGCTCGACATGAACGGACACATAATCGCCCTTCCCGCCGAAAGACTGCACGAGAAGATCAAAAGCTCGACCGAAAACGAGATCCCCGCCTGCTCCGCGCTTCTCCAAAAGGGCGACACGGCGGAAAACGTCGAAGAATGCACGAAAATTCTCGAGGCGTGGTTCGAGGAGCTTCTCGGAAAGACCGTGTACGAAAAGATCTTCGGAGACAAAAAGCGCACCTTTTTCGACTATTGCGACGCGTACCGCTATGTCTGTGAGGCGGCGCGGGACTATTTCGCCGAGATTGCCGAGAAAGGAAAGGTTCTGCCCGATGAGCCTTCTGACAAGTAAGCTTCCCGACAGCGTGCGGGTTTGCGGGAAAGGCTATCCCGTCCGCACCGATTTTCGCACGTGGCTGCACTTTGAGGAGCTTATGCTTGAGGAGAAAACGCGCGGTTCGGAACGGATGGTGCGCCTTTATGATCTTTGCTTTACGGGCGAGAGACCGAGCGCGCTGAGAAGCGCTCTTTCGGCGCTCTGCCGCTTTTTTTCGGGACGGGCGGATGAGGAGACGGGGACGGAAGAAAAGCCGAAGGAGGGGCGAAAAAGCGCGTCTCGCACGCTTGATTTTTCGTTCGACGCAGGGCTGATTTACGCTGCCTTCCGCGAGGTTTACGGCATCGATCTTTTGTCGGAGCAAAACGCCGATCTTCACTGGCACGTGTTTCTCGCCCTTTTGCGGGCGCTTCCCGACGAATGTCGCCTGTGCCGCGTGATGTCGCTTCGCGCGATGAAGCTTTCGGACATTTCCGATCCCGATGCCCGACGGCGGTATGCCGAGCTGAAAGAGGCGTGCGCCCTGCCCGATAAGCGCTCCGAGGAAGAAAAACAAAAAGCCCTCGACGACACGGTCGCGCAGGGCTTTTTCGTGTAAAAAGGGGGAACGTGATTGACGGATTTTGACGGAAGTATCAAGTTTGATACGAAGATCGAAACGGGCGACGCGGAAAAAAGTCTCGAACAAATCGAAAGAAAAGCGAAAGAGGCGTATTCGGAGGTTGAAAAAGCTGAGAAAAAAGCGCAGACGCAAACCGAGAAAAACACCGCCGAGACCGAAAAAAGCACGAGAAGCAGGAAAAAGAATGCCGACGCGACCAAAACGCAGACGCAGGAGTCCGAAAAGGAAACAAAATCCAAAAAAAGCAATACCGACACCACCAAAAAGCAGACCGACGAGACCGAGAAAAACACGCGGAAGAAGAAAGAAAACTCCGATTCCACCAAAAAACAGTCCGAGAACACCGACGAAAATACGCGCAAGACCAAGGAAAACACGGAATCGGTAAAGGATTCTTCCGAAGCGCTGGGAAAATTGAAAATCGCTGCTGCCGCCGCAGGTGCGGCACTGGTCGCCGCAGGCGCTGCCGCGCTTAAAGACGCTGCCGAGACGGGCGCCCGGTTTTCCGCCACCATGTCGCAGGTCGGGGCGATCTCGGGCGCGACGGGGGCGGACTTTGACGCGCTGACCGAAAAGGCGACGGAGATGGGCGCGGCGACCGTCTTTTCCGCGTTGCAGGCTTCGGAGGCGATGACCTACATGGCGATGGCGGGCTGGAAAACGGCGGATATGCTCGACGGTATCGAGGGCATTATGAACCTTGCCGCCGCCTCGGGCGAGAGCCTTGCCGCCACGTCGGATATCGTGACCGACGCGTTGACCGCTTTCAGACTTTCCGCCGCCGATTCGGGACATTTCGCCGACGTTTTGGCCGCGGCAAGCTCCAACGCCAACACCAACGTCGGCATGATGGGCGAGACCTTTAAGTACGTTGCGCCCATGGCGGGCTCGCTCGGCTACAGCATCGAGGACATGTCGGTCGCGATCGGTCTTATGGCGAATTCGGGTATCAAAGCCTCCATGGCGGGCACGAGCTTAAACGCCATCCTGACCCGCCTTGCGACCAACACGAGCGACGCGCGCACGACGGTCGAGGAGCTGGGCGTTAAGTTTTACGACGCCGAGGGAAACGCGCGCGACTTCGGCTCGGTCATGGAGGAACTTCGCGAGGCGACAAAGAACATGAACGCCGAGCAGAAGTCGAACCTTGCCTACACCGTAGCGGGTACGGAGGCGTCAAAGGGGTTTTTGACGATTTTAAACGCGTCGACTGCCGACTACGATAAGCTGACCGAAGCCATCCGCAATGCCGACGGCGCGGCAAAGGACATGGCGGAAACCATGGTCGACAATCTGCAAGGGGACATTACCCTTGCAAGCTCGGCGCTTGAAGGTCTCAAGCTTGCCGCCTTCGACTGCATCGAAAAGCCGTTCCGAGAGGCAACGCAGCACGCGACCGAAGCACTCGACAATCTTACGAACAGCGCCAAAAACGGCGAGCTGAAAGAGAGCCTTACCGATATTGGCGAGTCGGCGGGAGAGCTGATGGAGTCTTTGACCGACTTTGCTGAAAAGACTTTGCCTCAACTGCTTTCGCTTCTTTCGGTTTTGATCGATAATCTCGGAGCAATCGCAGCGGGAGTCGTGGCATACAAGGTCGCGGCAAATGCGGCAAAGGTTGCACAGGCAGGATTAAATGCCGTCATGAAAGCAAACCCGTATGCGCTTGCGGCGGCAGCATTGGCGGCGTTGGTGGTTATGACAATCAATGCCACAAACCAAGTCGATGAGTTTACCGAAGCTATGCGGCGATCGCGCGAAGAATTCGAGAACATAAAGAAGCAGGGCGAGGACGCCGTGAGCAACGCCGAAAAACAGGCAGATGCCGTCGGTAAGTTGAAAGACCGCCTGTATGAACTGGACGACGCGCTTTCCGACACGTCGCTTTCGTCCGAAGAGGCGGCGGAGAAGAAGCAGGAACTTCTTGATGTTATCGATGAGTTGAAAAAGTATATTCCCGATCTTTCAATTGAGATTGATGATGAAACGGGAAAATTGTCTATTCAGCGCAACGAAGTCGACAATTTGTGCGAGTCCTATGGGAAGTTGGCAATTGCTAAGGCAAAGGCAGAAGCGGCAAGTGAAAATCTTACGGCGGCATATAAACTGAAATATGACGCGGAAGAAAATATCAAAAATATCGAAGCCAAGATCACCGAACAGGAAAAAAGCGTCGAAGACAATGAGGCATGGCGCCAAATGGCGGAACAGGGACTGAAAAGTTGGTCTCCGGATATCTTTGGTTATGCCGCTTATGTACTCGGTCATGATTCGAATGCTGATGTAAAACTGCAGCAGTACAAAATGGATAAGATTTTGGCAGAAGATGACTTGAAGCAAGCCAAAGAAAAGATAGCTTACTGGCAATCTCAGGTAGATACGCTCAGTTCCGAATACAAAGCTGTCGAAAGCGCAGAATCTTCTTCGAACAGATCGGAAAGCGAAAGCAAACGCGGCAGTTCTTCTTCACCTGTTCCCGCGGATAAAACAAAAACGACCGCAAAGAGTCCCTACGAAAAGGCGAAAAGCGACCTCTCCTACCGTCTCGATGTCGACGAGATCACCGAGGAGGAGTATTACGACGCTCTCTCCCGCGCCCGCGACGAGTATCTGACCCGGGATTCCGACGAGTGGAGAAAGGCGACGGCGGAAATTTACAAATACCGCAAAAAAGCCGCCGAGGACGAAAAAAAGACCCTGACCGAGGCGCGAAAGAAGCTTTCGGAGGAAGAGCGCAAAGCGTACGCCGCCGAAGCCGCCGCCGCACGGGAAAGCCTCGATACGCGCCTAAAGTACGGGCTTATTTCGGAGGAAGAGTATTACAAAGACCTTGCCGCTCTGCGCGACAAATATTACGACGACACCGACGAAGCGTACAAGGAGCTGACCTACAAGCTCATCGACTACGAAAAGGAAAAGGTCTCCTCGGCGCTCTCGGACATCGCCTCGTTTGCCGACGGCGCTCTTTCGGCGGTCGAGGGAAAGATGAAAAAAATGCGCGAAAAGCTGTCGGACTACTCCGCGCCGATCGGAAAGGACGAGGGCGGAAACGCGGCGCTCACCGACCCGTATGCGGCGCTCGATGACCTTCTCGAATACAATTATTACCTCGGCACGGTAAAGGACCGCATGAAAAGCCTTGATCTTTCGGACGAGGAGATCGCCGACTTTTTCTCGGTGCTTTCGGATATGTCGGTCGAGGACGGCACGACCTTTGCCCGCCTTCTTTCGGAAAAGAGCGACCACGCTTTCGGAACGTATCTTTCGGCATGGAAGCGCCAAAACGAGCTTGCGGGCAGTATCTCCGACAGTCTTTACAAGGACGAATATGTCTCGGCGGTCGAAAAGAGCGCCGCGTTCGTCGACGAGCGCCTGAGAGAGCTTGCGGGCGAGATTCCCGACGCCTTTTACGAGGCGGGCGAGAACAGCGCGGAGGAGTTTTCACGGGCGTTCGAAAAAAGTCTGGACGCGCTTTTCGACTCGCTTTCGGAACGGGTTCGGAGCGTGAATTCTTCGCTTTTCTTCCCGACGTTTGTCCCGACGGGCGCGGGCATTACGAATCACAGCGAGACGACCACCGTCAATAACAACTATTCGTACACCATACAGGGTACAGACGGCGCAACGCCCGCGCAGATCCGCGATACACTGCGGGCGCAGGACGAGCTTAGGCGACTGGGAGGGATATCATGACGACCGTACATTACGAGACTGCGCGGGGAAGCTTTACGGCGGGAACAAAGGCGGGCTTTCCGCTCACGCTGACCGCCCTTTCGGGGCTTTCGGCTCCCGGGCGCGAGTACAAGACACGTTCCTTTTTGGGAATCGACGGGCAGACAACCGTCTCGTCCTCCGTCCGTCCCCGCACCGTGACCCTTGCGCTCGAGCGCCGCCCCGACTGTTTTCTTTCGGCAAGCGAGATTTTGCGCATTCTCTCGTCGACGGGCACTTTGACGATCGCGGTCGACGAACGCTCTTTTGTCCTTACGACGAACCAAGTCGCCGTTCCCGACATCAGGCGCTCGGGCGATTTTCTTCTCTTCACGGCGCAGTATGTCTGCGACGAGCCGTATTTCACCGAGCCGTCTCCCCGACGAACTGTGTGCTTCGAAAAGCAAAAGAACATTCGGTATGTCGGCGGTGTGTGGAATCTCGGAACGCGCTCGTCTCCCGTCGTGTGGACGAGCACGAACAGCAAAAAAACCATCGTAAACGACGGCGACGCCCCGTGCGAGCCGACGATCGTTTTGGTCGGGGTCGGTTCGCCTTCCGACGGCGCGTCGCTTGAAGCGCGCATTGAATCGGAGGACGGAACGATTCTTTCGCAAATCGTCCTGAATTACGCCCCCGCCGACGGCGAGACGGTCGTCGTAAATTGCGACGGGCGAAAAGAAGAGGGGCGGTATATCCGCTCGAGTAAAAACGGCGATATCCTCTCGAAAAAATCGTCCGACACCTCGCTTTCGAAATTCCGTTTCCCCGTCGGAAAAAGTGTCTTTCGGCTGCTTTACCGCTCGGAAAGCGGCGTTCTTTCGGCGTATGCCGACTATGCCGTGCGCTATGAGGGGGTGAGCCTGTGGAAATAGAGCTTTTGACGTACGACGGGGCGCACGCGGGCTTCTGCGACCGCATCGTCTCGGCAAGCTTCGCACCGAAATTTTGCGGCACGGGAAACGCGGAATATCACCTCGCGGCAAACTCGCCCGCTGCAAAAAAGATCCTGACCGAGCCGTTTCTTTTTCTGCGCAGCGGCGAATTTCTCTCGGTAGTCATCGGACACACGGTGCGCGATACCCTCGGCGAAGAGCTTGCGGTCTACGGACGCACCCTTTCGTTTTTCACTGAAAAGACCCTTGTGCCGCCCGTTTCGTTCTCGCAAAAGACGGCGGGCGAGATGGTATCGGCGGTTCTTCCGAAGCTGTGCGGCGTTCCGTTTTCGCTCGACCCCGAAAGCACCGATTTTGCACGGAAACAGGACGTCGAGAGCGAGGAGTACCAAACCCTATCCCGCTTTCTGGAAACGGTTCTTTCGCCCGAGGGCGGCGGGTACGAGGTGAACTTCTCGGGCGGCGTGCTCTCGCTTCGGCTTCTTCTTTCGCGCGATACGGGAAAAGACATTTCCGTGAGCGACGGCAACGCCTCTTCGGTAACTCGCACCTACGATCTTCTCGACCGCGCCTGCGCGGGTTATCGCAAGGGCGAGGACGGCGCTTTCTCTCTCGAGGGAACACCCGACGAAACGCCGCTGAAAAACTGGTATACCGTTCTTGCGGACGGCGCACTTTCCGAATGCGTCCCGAACGATATCCTCACCGCCGACCTTCGCCGCCTTTCGTTCGGCAAGGATTACGCGCTCGGCGATATCTTCACCGTCCGCTTCGAAAACGAAGCGCATCTTGTCGGCTATAAACGCAAGATCGTCGGCGTGACGGTCGACGAGGATAAAAACGGATACCGCGAAACACCCGAATTTGCGGAAATTTAAAAAAATACGAAGGAGAAAAGCATATGTACGTAAGCAAATTCCGCCCCGACACGGCATACGGCGCGGAGGACATAAGCGACATCGTAAAGACCCTCACCGGCGCGGGCGTTTCGCCGTCAAGCCCCAACGACGTTCTGTCGGCTGTGGCGGGCGGGGGCGTTACCGTGACCGATGAAAAATGCGTCGTGCGCTTTGCCGACACGACGAAAACCAAAGTAAAGATCGGCGCGGGCACGGTCATCATGCCCGACGGCAGCTTTCTTGTGACAAGCGGCGAGGTCCTTGATCTTCCGACGGGCGAAACGGTCTACGTTTCTATCCGCTCGGACGTTCTCGAACAGAACGTGCCGACCTGTTCTCTCACCGCGCCCGCCGACTCGGACGTTCTGCTTGCGACCGTCGAAAACGGCGAAATACTCGACAGCCGGATCTTTTCCAAAAGCAAAATTTCCGCCTACGGGAGCAACAAGACCGCGTCGCAGACCTACACGGGCGCGCAGGTAAAGGCGTTTTCGAAAAAGAACGGCAGCACCGCCGAGGACGCCGACCGCATTTTCCCGCTTTCTGCCGAGACGGCGTATACGGTTCTGGTCCTTTCCATGCCCAAGAGCGAACACGGCGACCGCACCGTCGCGGTAACGCTCGGCGAGAGCTTTTCTTTCGTCGGAATGCCGCAGCGCAGCTCAATGCCGCTTAATTCGGGCATGAACGTCGTTCTGGATAACACCTTGCACCGCATTTATTTAAGTCCCTTGAATTCCACTCAGTTCCAAACGGCACTCACCGCGCTGTACAGCTGAAAAAAATCAAAAGCAAATAAGAAAGGAGAAAAGCATGCTCTGTAATTTTGTGCTGAAAAAATTCGAAACGCGCGCCGAACGTCCGCTTTTCACGGGCGACTGCGCCGCATATCGCCTGACCGTGCCGCTTCCCGCCGAGGAAAGCGGGCTTTTGACCGTAGCCGCCTATCGCCCTGACACCGAAAACCCCGTTCTCGTCTCGGAAGCCTTTTCGGGCACGGTCGCGTCGGCTACCCTTGCGGCGGGGCAGTACGACAAGGAGGGCGAGACGCGCTTTTTATGCACCGTGTCCGACGAAAACGGGGGCGTTCTTACCACGCGCCTCTTTTATGCGACGGTGCTGCGCGGCATCGCACAGGGAACGCCCGCCCCCGACGACAAGACCGCGCTCTCGGCGCTGCTCTCCGAGGCGGGAAAAGCTGTTTCGGAATGCTCCGCGGCGGCATCCTCCGCGACCGAAGCGGCAGCCGAGGCAAGGGAAGCGGCGGCGCTCGTCGTGAAAGTCCCGACTAAAGTAAGTCAGCTTGAAAACGACGAAAAATACATAAAAAACACGGGCACGGACATCGACGAAGAGCGGCGTGTCGTGAAGATAGGTGACAGCGGGCTGTACAATCTTGTTCTCGAAGCCTATGAGGTGCGTATCAATTCGGAATCAAGCGGATACGTCGCGATCACGAATCTTCAAGACCCCGCAAACGACCGCGACGCCGCGAACAAGCAATATGTAGATTCCGCGATCGCGTCGGCGATCACGACAGCGCTGAACACGGCAGTATAAGGAGGTTAACATGGCAAAGACGAACAATTTGACCGACTTTTTGACCTCCCTTGCCGCA
>ENA-OUQF01000256-OUQF01000256.1-human-gut-metagenome-genome-assembly--contig:-NODE-256-length-45903-cov-5.626330_pt1 | contig 45903 bp, 38 predicted proteins | sample MGYA00237947_ERZ548826 | MGnify/ENA primary metagenome ERZ548826 (study PRJEB26490, sample SAMN05194701) | human gut metagenome | biome: terrestrial biome; feature: human-associated habitat; material... | reverse complement strand
CGCTTAGGAGGCGTGTGCTCTATCCAGCTGAGCTATATGGACGTGTCTGATATATGATTATAGCCCGGCAAAAGTCGAACTGCAATCCCTTATTTAGTTTTTTGAGGTGACCGCCCAAACGTAACCTTAGGAGGCAATCGCTCTATCCGGCTGAGCTACGGAAACGTTTATTGAATTTCTGCGGTTGCGATGCCGACGCATCGCGTATAGATAGAATACATCAAAATCGATAATTTGTCAAGTATATTGCAAAATGACAAGCGATGAGACAGAAGAAAACCCTTCTGTCTCATCTTTTTTCAATACGTTAATCAATGACCTCTCTTAACGTATTCGGTATGCAGAATATGATGCGCCTTTTCGCTGCCGGGTTCGCCGAAGAATTCCTTATAAAGTGCGAGGACTTCGGGATTCTTATGCGATTCACGGATCGGAAGATTGCGGTCGGCATCGTACAGAACCTTGGCGCGGATCGCCTTAAGGTCGGTATAATTGCGCAGCGACATGGGCTGGGTCGGCTGACCGCCGCCGTTTACGCATCCGCCGGGGCATGCCATGACTTCGAGGAAGTCGATCTTTTCTTCGCCCGCCTTAATGGCTTCGAGGATCTTCTTTGCGTTGATCGTACCGCTGACGACCGCTACGCGAACGGTATGCTCGCCGAGCTTATAGGTCGCCTTCTTGATACCCTCGGTGCCGCGCACATCGTCCAGTTCAAGACTGTCGAGCTTTACGCCGAGCGTCGCGGCAGCGGTTCGGAGAGCCGCTTCCATAACACCGCCGGTTGCGCCGAAGATCGCGCCCGCACCCGAGCCGATCTCGAACGGAGAATCAAATTCTTCGTCGGGAAGATTCATAAAGTCGATGCCCGCCTTTTCGATCATCTTGGCAAGCTCACGTGTCGTGATGGCAACATCCACGTCGGGAACGCCCGCCGCGTTCTGATGATCGCGCTGAACCTCGAACTTCTTGGCGGTGCAGGGAATGACCGATACAAAGAAGATATCCTTCGGGTCGAGTCCGTTCTTTTCGGCAAAATAAGTCTTATAGGTTGCGCCGAACATCTGCTGAGGCGATTTGCACGACGAAATATTGTCGGTAAATTCGGGATAATAATGCTCGCAGAACTTGACCCATCCGGGCGAGCAAGAGGTAATAAGCGGAAGCTTTTCGCCCTTGGTGAAGCGGCCGAGAAACTCGTGCGCTTCTTCCATAATGGTAAGGTCGGCGGTAAGGTTCATATTGTATACGCCGGAAAATCCGAGACGCTTCATTGCGGCGACCATCTTGCCCTCAACATCGTTTCCGGGCGCCATGCCGAAGCATTCGCCCAGCGTTGCGCGAACCGAAGGAGCGGCACAGATCGCAACGTGCTTGGTCGGATCCTGAAGCGCTTCCCAAACGCGGCTCGTGTCATCCTTTTCGGTCAAAGCGCCGGTAGGACAGGCAACAATACACTGACCGCAGCCGATACATGCCGATTCGCCCAGCGTCTTTTCAAAAGCGCATCCGATGTGCGTGTCGAAACCGCGGTCGTTGGCGCCGATAACGCCCACGCCCTGATTGTACTTACATACGGCGGCACAGCGGCGGCAAAGAATACACTTGTTGTTATCGCGAACGATATACGGGGTCGATTCTTCGACTTCAAACTCGTTCTTTACGCCGGCAAAGTGGTTGACATCGGTAACGCCGTATTCCTTACAATATTTCTGAAGCTCGCACTTTCCGCTCTTGTCGCAGGAAAGGCAGGACATGTCGTGGTCGGAAAGCATCAGCTCGAGATTGAGCTTTCTTGCCTTCTGAATGGCGGGCGTATTGGTCATAATCTCCATGCCGTCGCTTACCGGCTGAACACAGGCGGCGGCAAACGAACGGGCGCCCTTGATCTCGACAAGGCAAAGGCGGCAAGCGCCGATGGCGTTGATATCCTTCATGAAGCAGAGCGTCGGAATATTGATCGATGCTTCGCGGCAGGCTTCAAGGACGGTCGCATTTTTGCTGACCGTGTAATCTCTGCCGTTAATTTTTACATTTACAGTATCCAAGATGAGATTCCCCTTTCTTACTTCTTGACGATAGCGCCGAACTTACATTTTTCAATACAAGCGCCGCACTTGATACACTTCGTCACATCGATGGTGTGCGGGTTCTTGACCGAACCCGAAATAGCGCCGACAGGGCAGACACGGGCGCAAGCCGTACAGCCCTTACATTTATCGGCTTCGATTTCATAATGCAAAAGGTGCTTGCAGACGCCGGCGGGACACTTCTTGTCACGCACATGCGCCACATATTCGTCGCGGAAGTAACGAAGAGTCGAAAGAACCGGGTTCGGAGCCGTCTGTCCGAGACCGCAGAGAGCCGTGGACTTGATGTGATAGCAAAGCTCCTCCAAACGGTCGATATCTTCCATCTCGCCGTTTCCGGCAATGATCTTATCGAGAATTTCCAAAAGACGTCTTGTACCGATACGGCAGGGCGTACATTTGCCGCAGGATTCATCAACGGTGAATTCAAGGAAGAAACGGGCAATATCCACCATACAGGTAGTTTCATCCATAACAATAAGTCCGCCCGAGCCCATCATCGAACCGATCGAGATAAGCGAATCATAATCAATCGGAGTGTCGATCAAGGAAGCGGGAATGCATCCGCCGGAAGGTCCGCCGGTCTGCGCCGCCTTAAACTTCTTGCCGTGCGGAATACCGCCGCCGATCTCCTCGACGACTTCGCGGAGCGTCGTTCCCATCGGAACTTCGACAAGGCCCGTGTTGACAATCTTTCCGCCGAGAGCAAATACCTTCGTGCCCTTCGACTTTTCGGTACCCATCGAAGCGTACCATTCCGCGCCGTTCAGGATGATCTGACAGACATTGGCATAGGTCTCGACGTTGTTCAGTACGGTCGGGCGTTCAAAAAGGCCCTTGACCGCAGGGAACGGAGGACGGGGACGCGGCTCGCCGCGGAAGCCCTCAATCGACGTCATGAGCGCCGTTTCCTCGCCGCAGACGAATGCGCCCGCGCCGAAGCGAAGCTCGATGTCGAAATTGAATCCCGTTCCGAAAATATTCTTACCCAAAAGACCGTATTCGCGCGCCTGCTTGATGGCAACTTCAAGACGGTGAATAGCAATCGGATATTCGGCTCTTACGTAAATAAAGCCCTGATCCGCACCGATGGCATAGCCGGCAATTGCCATTGCTTCCAAAACGGTGTGCGGGTCGCCCTCGAGAACCGAACGGTCCATGAACGCGCCCGGGTCGCCCTCGTCGGCGTTGCAGGCAACGTATTTCTGACCGCCGTCCTGTACAAGGTTCTTGGCGAGCTGCCATTTCTTACCGGTCGGGAAGCCCGCACCGCCGCGTCCGCGAAGACCCGATGCCAGAACGCAGTTTATAACATCGTCGGGCGTCATGGAGGTCAGCGCCTTATGCAAAGCGCGGTAGCCGTCCATACCGATATATTCGTTGATATCCTCGGGCGCGATAACGCCGCAGTTACGCAGAGCGACACGGTGCTGCTTCTTATAGAAGCGGGTGTCGTTCAGAGCGGAATATCCGCCGTCTTCCAGCTTTGTCTCGGCGTATACGAGGCGGTCAAGTACCTTACCGTTGACAAAATGGCTCTCAACGATCTCGGGAACGTCCTCGGGCTTTACCATGCTGTAGAAAGTTCCCTCGGGATATACGATCATAATCGGTCCGAGAGCGCAAAGACCGAAGCAGCCGGTCGTGATGACCTTAATCTTGTCTTCAAGGCCGTGCGCCTTGAGTTCTTCCTTCATAATACGGCAGATTTCGGGGCTGTTCGAAGAAGTACAGCCGGTACCGCCGCAGATAAGAACATGCTTTTTATCGGTTTTGATTGCCGCGGAGGTATCATGCTTACGGAAGGTAACTTCCTCTTTCATGGATTCCCGAATGGCATTCAATTCATCAATTGTCTTGATTATCATTTAATATGTACCTCCTGCCGTAATCATTCGTATTTTGCAAGGATTCCGTCCACGTCCTCTTTCTTGAGACGCCCGTAAACTTCATCGTTGACGGTGAGCACCGGTGCAAGACCGCATGCGCCGATGCAGCGGGTCGCTTCAAGCGAGTACTTTCCGTCGGGCGTTGTGCTTCCGGGGACAAGACCGAGTTTTACCGTGATGCGATCGATGAGATCCTGCGAGCCCTTAACATAGCAGGCGGTTCCGAGACAGACTGCGATGGCAACCTGACCCTTGGGGTTGAGGGCAAACTGCGAATAGAAAGTCGTGATTCCGTAAACTTCCTCGAGCGATGTGCCCATTTCATCCGCGATGATCTTCTGTACCTCGATCGGCAGGTATCCGTAGATCTCCTGTGCCTTCTGAAGTACCGGCATCATCGCGCCCTTTGTGCCGCGATACTGAGCGATAACGGCGCGCAGTTTTTCTTCCTGCTCTTTTGTACCGTTGAAAACAACCGTTGTCAGCTTTTTTTTCATAGCGTTTCCTCCATTGCGGTCATGCCGCGTTATTTTGATACGTCAGTCCAAAAAAGCCCGATCGGACACATTTTGGGGGATTGACGAAAATACCGTGAGTCTTTGATAGTTTTTTAACAATTGTCACGCATACTAACTTATTATATAACAAATTTCGGCAAATTTCAATAGGAATGACCGAAAAAACAGGCGGTTTTTGGGATTTTTTTCGTTGAAATGCTTTTTTTCACGGGAAAATTTTCTTTTCGGTTGAAAGAGACGGCAAAAAATGGTATAATGGAAACAGAAAAGTGTCCGTTTTATCTTTTGAAGAAATAATCCATTCGGACAGAGTGAGGTCAGCGCATGTTATCCCCTTCGTTTCTTGCAAGAATGAAACGCATCCTCGGCGACCGTTTCGAGGGCTACGAAGAGAGCTTTTCGCTTCCGCGAAAAAACGCTCTTCAGCTCAACCGAACCAAAGGAGACGTCTCTCTTCCCTTCCCGACCGAGCCGATTTCCTACTACGCCGACGGGCGGTATTTTTCGGCGGAAAAGCCGGGCAGTCACCCGCTCCATCATGCGGGCGCTTATTACATTCAGGAGCCGTCCGCCATGGCGCCCGTCGCCTCGCTTGCCGGAAGACTTCCGACCGACGCGCGCGTTTTGGACGTCTGCGCAAGCCCGGGCGGCAAAACAAGCCAGCTTGCGCGCCTTTTTTGCGATTCCCCGATGATCGTTTCAAACGAGATCGTTCCGAACCGCTGCAAAACACTGGTCGGCAACATCGAGCGGCTCGGATTCCGAAACGTCCTGTGCTTGAATTCCGACGCGGAATTTCTCGAAAAAAGCTTTCCCGAGGCTTTTTCGGTCGTTTTGTGCGACGCGCCCTGCTCGGGCGAGGGAATGTTTCGCAAAAGTGAGGACGCCGTCGAGATGTGGAGCGAAGAAAACGTCGCGCTCTGCGCCGCGCGCCAGCGGGACATTCTGTCGCACGTCAAAAACTGCGTCTGCCCCGGCGGCTATCTTCTCTATTCCACCTGCACCTACTCGCCCGAGGAAAACGAAGAAAACATTTCGGATTTTCTGGAAAAAAATCCCGATTTTTCGCTTTGCGCGCCGGGAAACTGCTTCGACGATGTTTCGCTTCCGGGCTACGCGCCCGCCTGTCGGAATTTTGATCCTTCTCTCGTGCGGCGGTTTTATCCCCACATAAGCGGGGGCGAGGGGCAGTTTTTCGCTCTTTTGCGCCGCGGCGGACTGCGGGAAGAAAAGTCAATAAACGTCAAAAGCCCGCTCCGCGCCCTCACCAAAGACGAAAGCAAGGCGGCGTGCGCCTTTTTAAAGGATACGTTAAGTCACGCGGAGCTTTCTCTTTTTGCAAGCGGCGAAAACATTTTGATCCTGCCCGACGGCATGTGCGCGCCCGCGCGGCATGTTTTTTCCTGCGGTGTAAAGCTCGGGGAATACAAGGCGGGGCGGATCGTGCCGCACCACCAATTTTTCTCGGCGTTCGGAAAAGATTTTCTTCGAAAAGCCGACTTTTCTTCCGATTCGGACGAAATAAAACGCTATCTTCACGGCGAAGGCTTTTCCTGTTCCCTCCCCGACGGATTTTGCGTCGTAACGGTCGACGGCATCGCGCTCGGCGGAGCAAAAATTGTGGACGGATATTTAAAAAACCACTACCCGAAGGGTCTGAGAATATAAAAATTGCGCCCCGACAAAAGTCGGGGCGCAGCCTTTTTTTGTTTCGCAAAGTAAACATTATCGTATGTTCCGATACATCGGACCGTATGCGCCGCAGGCGCGGTAATCCTGACCTTCGATGTCCATGCCGAAAGCATTCCACGAAGACGGGCGGAAAATATCCTGTTCGGGAACGTTGTGCATACAAACGGGAATGCGCAGGATTGAGCAAAGTGTGATGATGTCCGCGCCGATATGTCCGTAGCTGATCGCACCGTGATTGGCGCCCCAATGATTCATCACATCGTATGCGCTCGTAAACGCGCCCTTGCCCATAATACGCGGTGCAAACCAGGTACACGGCCAGGTGTAGTCGGTGCGCTTCCACAGAATGTCCGACACCTCGTCGGGAAGATTTACCGTCCATCCTTCGGCGATCTGCATAACCGGTCCGAGCCCCTTCACGAGATTCAGGCGAAGCATGGTGACAGGCATCTCGGCACGGGTTAAAAAGCGCGACGAAAATCCGCCGCCGCGGAAATAGCCTTTGTCTGCCGCACACCATTCGGTCGCGCGCAGGCACGCATCCATGTCCTTTTCGGTCATCTTCCAAAACGGCTTTATTACGCCGTTTCCGTTTTCGTTCTTTGCCTCGCCGCAGGCATCGAGACAAGCCGCGCCCGAATTGATCAGATGAATAAAACCGCCGGCGTCCTTTGCCTTGCCCTCAATGTCGTATCCCGCCGCGCGTTTTACCGCGTCGGCGCTCCAATAGGTGCGCACATCGGCAAAGATCTGTGCCGTTCCGGTGAGCAATTTGGAAAACAGCATGCAAACGCCGTTGAGCGTGTCGTTTTCGGTCGCCAGAATATACGGCTCGCGCGCGCCGTTCCAGTCAAAGGAGGAATTCAGCATAGCCTCGGGAAAATCGCAGTTGGGATAAAAATCGGTCCACTGGCGCTGACCCTGGAAGCCGCCCGCAATGGCATTGTGACCGACCGCCTCCTCCTCGCTGCCCGCGGGAAGATTTTGGTTTCCGTTGTAAAGATCCTTGATGATGCACATCATCTTGACGATGAATTCCCACGACTGCTTCTTCTTTTCGTCGCTCTCTTTTACAAAATCGGGGTTCTTGTCAAAGCCCTCGGGGCAATTTTTCTTGACCCATGCGAGCGCTTTTTCGTATTCGTTGTGGTCGTAAATTCCCTCGGTCATGCGGCGGATAATTTCCACCTCGTCAACCGACTCGACGCGCATTCCGAGATATTCTTCGAAAAACTCGGGGCTTACGATCGAACCCGCGATGCCCATCGTGACCGAACCGATCTGCAAATAGGATTTTCCGCGCATGGTCGCGGCAGCGACGGCGGCACGGGCAAAACGAAGGATCTTTTCGGCAACATCGTCCGGGATAGACGTGTCGTCGGCATTCTGCACATCGTGACCGTAAATGCCGAAAGCGGGAAGCCCTTTCTGCGCATGGGACGCCAAAACGCTTGCAAGATATACCGCGCCGGGGCGCTCGGTTCCGTTAAAGCCCCAAACGCCTTTTATCGTCATGGGATCCATGTCCATTGTTTCCGAGCCGTAGCACCAGCAGGGCGTCACGGTCAGCGTTATGTCAACGCCGGCTCTTTTGAATTTTTCGGCACAGGCGGCAGCCTCCGCAACGCGTCCGATGGTCGTGTCGGCGAGGATGACCTCACACGGTTCGCCGTTGGTGTAAAAAACGTTCCGGCGGATCAGCTCGGCGGCGCTGCGCGCCATGTTCATGGTCTGCTCCTCGAGCGACTCGCGAACCCTCAGCGGTCCGCGGCGGCCGTCGATCGTAGGACGGATGCCGATAACGGGATATGCGCCGATCAGTCTTGACTTTGCCATAGTGTTAAAACCTCCCGAGATTTTTTATAAATTTTGTGATCTCCGCACGGCGGGAATCCTCTTCATTTCTTATTATATACTTGATTTTCGCACAATTCTTGTGTTATAATAACGAAAAGTATAAGAATATTCCGATTTTGAGGAAAAAAGTATGGGATTTAACGAACTGAAGCAACACGGAACGGCGGATTTTCCGATCGAGCTTTATCGGCTCGACAAAAACAGCGCAAAATACGAAATGGTTCATCATTGGCACCGCGAGCTTGAAGCCATCCGCGTTCTGGAGGGCACGCTTTCGGTGACGGTCGGAAAAAACGAGCGGGAGCTGTGCTCGGGCGACGCGGTCTTGGTCGGGTGCGATACACTGCACGCTGCGCACCCGAAGAATTGCCGCTATCAGTGCGTTGTGTGGGATATCGGCGGGTTTATTCCGTCCCAGCCCGATTGCCGCGATTTTTTGAACGGGCTTTTGTCGGGTCAGCGCGTCCTTTTGCCCGATGCCGAGCGGGACGCGGAGGTCCTGCGGGACATTCATGCGCTTTTTGAGTCAATGGAGGCATTCGAGGAAAGCGCGGGTACGCGCTTTGACGTAATTTCCGCTCTTTATCGCCTTTACGGGACGCTCTATCGGAACAAAAAGACAAAAAAGACCGACCCGGCGCAGGCGGTCGACGAAAACACGGCGCGGCTGAAGAAGGCGCTTACTCTGATCCGTTCGTCCTATCATGAGGAGTTGACTCTCGCCCGAATGGCGCAGGCGTGCGACATGTCGCCGCAATATTTTTGCAGCTGTTTTCGCAGCATGACCAAGCGCAGTCCGATGGAATATCTCAATTATTACCGTCTCACGACGGCGGTCAAAATGCTCGTCAACACCGACGAATCCGTCACGCAGATCGCCTATGCCTGCGGCTTTAACGATCTGAGCTATTTTATCAAGCAATTCAAAAACGAAAAAGGCGTCTCTCCCGGAAAGTTTCGGAAACAGCGGACAAAGGATCGGGACGGAAGCATATAAAAAAGTACTGCGGCAAAGCGAGAAAACGCTTTGCCGCAGCCCCTTTTTCTTTCAGAAAGAATAAGAATCAGTCAAAATAAACGGGTTTTCCGGTTGCCGAGGAGGTGTAGATCGCTTCGAGTATCTGCGAAACGACAAATGCCTGCTCGGGAAGCACGACAGGATCGGTATCGTTCACGATCGCATTGATCCACTGGCGGGCGTCGACCTCACAGCAGTCGCTCGAATTTCCCGTGAAGAAATCAACGCCGGCGTTGGAGGTATTGACATATTCCTCGACCATGTGACCGTAGCGCACCTTGTTGATTACAAGCTTGTCGTCGAGGATCGAAAGTCCCTCACGGCTTCCGCACAGACGGCAGCTTGCCGCATCGTGCGCCTTGTCGTGGTTGAGCGCCCATGCGGTCTCGAGCAGAATGGTCGCGCCGTTTTTCATAAGGATGAAGGCGCAGGCAGACTCTTCGAGAGGCGTTGTGCTGACGCCGTTGTCGCCCCAAGCGTTTCCGTCCTCGGGATGTTCAAGCTTCTTGTGAGTCTTGCCGACGACCATCTTCGGCTCATAGTTGTTCATGAGATAAAGCGTAAGGTCGAGCGAGTGGGTCGCGATATCGAGAACGGGACCGCCGCCCTGTTCTTCCTCGTTGAGGAACACACCCCAGTTGGGCGTTCCGCGGCGGCGAACCGCGTAGCAGTTGGCATAATAGATCTCGCCGAGGTTTCCTTCTTCGATGTACTTCTTTGCGTGGATGGCTTCCGCCTGCGAGCGGCTCTGGTAGCCGATCGAAAGCTTCTTGCCCGATTCCTTTGCCGCTTCAACCATGCGCTTTGCGTCGGCGACTGTCTTTGCCATCGGCTTTTCGCACATGACATGCTTACCGGCGTGAAGCGCGTCGATGGAGATCTCGGCGTGTTCCTTGTTCGGCGTGCAGACGTGTACCACTTCGATGGAAGGATCCTTCAGAAGCTCTTTATAATCGGTATAAACCTTGGCGTCGGGCGTTCCGAACTTTTCCTTTGCTTTCTGCGCCTTTTCGGGGATAATATCGCAAAAAGCGACCATACGGACGTTTTCGATTTTCTTGAGCGAGGGCATGTGCTTGCCGTTGGCAATACCGCCGCAGCCGATGATGCCGACATTCACAATTCTTTCCATGATGATTCCTCCTTGATGTTATACCGACAAAGCCAAAACGTGCGAATTTGTCGGAATATTTCAAAATATGAACGAAAAATACGAACTTTTTCTTTTTTCATTATAGCATTCCGACAAAAGGTCTGCTATAATAATTCTATCGGAAAATATCGGAAATCTATTCTCTTGCATTTTATTTTCTCGGAGGAAGAAAAATGACGGACTATTTTTTGGAACCGGCGTCGCCCACTCTTTCCCATTTACAGATCGATCTCTTTCCCATTACGGTCCCGCCCGACGGACGCGGCACGCCCGCGCATATGCACCCGGCGGTCGAAATGCTGTATTTTGTTTCGGGCTCCTGTTTGATCCGCGCAGGGAACGAATACAAAGAGGCGCGCGCGGGTGATCTTGCGATTTTTCGCGGAAACACGGTCCATGCCGTTTCGCTCGCATCGGAGGATTCCTCTTTGTATCATGTTCTCATGATTCATCCATCGCTTGTATTTTCTGCTTTCTCGGGGCTGGACGCGCGTTATCCCATGAGTTTTCTTTCGGCGCACGACGGCAACACAACGGTGCTGTCCGCTCCCTTGCTTTGCGGCGAGACGAGGAACATTCTCGACGCCATGCTTCCGCTCAGCGTCGCACAACACGACAAGCACGATCTTTCATCGCTTCGCTATCCGCGTCTGCGCGCCAAAACGGCGGATCTTTTGACCTCGCTTTTGCAAAACGAGCTGCGCGGTGAGTTGCCCGATGCGAAAAAAGCGCTTCCCGACGAAGCGCTGGTCAAGCAGATTTACGAGAGCCTTCTCTACATCGACGACCACTTTGCCGAGGCGCTGAGTCCGCTCGACTGCGCCGAAAAACTGCACATGAGCTACAGCTATTACGCCAAGCGCTTTTCGCAGGTGACAGGGCGCTCCTTTAAGCAATATCTTTTCGACTGCCGCATGTCCCACGCCGAAAACATGCTGTTGGCAAGCGATCTTCCCGTCACCGAGATCGCCATTCGCTGCGGTTATTCGAGCGTTTCGCACTTCATTTCGGAGTTTCGCCGTTATAAGGGTGTCCCCCCGCTGCATTTCCGAAAAAACATGACCGACGGATAATTTTTTCTTAGTTTTCGAGCTTCCGAACTCTTCCTTTTTGTTTTTGTTCCGAAAGAACCGTTGGGAATGTTCGGAAAACGCGCCGCATTTTAGGCGATTTCGGCGTTTTTTTCTTCCGCCTTTTTCCTTTGACGGGAAGGGACGGAAGGGCTTCCTTTCATTACCGTTGCACGAAATTTCCCGCCGTTGTATAATCAAGGCATAGAAAGAAAGGAGGTTATCTTTATGAAAAAAATTCTTTCTATGCTTACGGCGGCAGCCGTGATCGCCGTACCGTTCGGAAGCTTCTCGGCTTTTGCCGAAGAAAAAAAGGATTGCGCCGCTTCGACGGGACTTGAAGCCGCACTGTCCGAAAAGCTTGAAAAAGCGCTTTCGGAGAAGTTCTCCTGCGACCTTAGCGGCTCGAACGCTTCGTGCAAAACGATAAAAAAACTTCTTACATCCAAAGGTGACGGTGCCGGTTGCAAGGAGCTTCTCCGTGATCTTCCGAACCGCCTCGGAAATTGCGAACCCCCCTCCGCGCCCGATGCGCCCGACGAAACCCCCGACGAAAAGCCGGACGAGACTCCGACCGTGTCGGGAACGCTTTCCGAAAAGGTGATCGCGCTCGTCAATTCTTATCGCTCGCAAAACGGCCTTTCCTCCGTCACCTACGATGCGACGCTTGCCAAGGCGGCAAATGTGCGGGCAAAAGAGCTGGTAAGCAGCTTTTCGCACACCCGTCCGAACGGAACGCGCTGTTTCACCGCCTTTGACGAAGCGGGTGTAAGCTACCGCGGCGCGGGCGAAAACATCGCGATGGGTCAGTCGAGCGCCGAAGCGGTCATGAGCGACTGGATGAAATCCGAAGGTCACCGCGAAAATATTCTGAACGCAAACTTCACAAAGATCGCCGTCGGCGTATACGAAGGCAGTGACGGTCGTCTTTACTGGGCGCAGGAATTTGCATATTGACGTTTTCTTCGGTTTTACACGGTAAGACAAAAAATTCAAAAAAACATCGGAAGCCATTCGGCTTCCGATGTTTTTTTATGATCGTCGGCGTTACTTTTCGCGCTTTTTTTCGGTCGTTTTTCTTATCACCGCCAAAACCGCCATGACGATCGGGAAAACAAGACCCGCCGCGACGCCGATACGAAGATCGTCGCCGCAGCTTCCCGCCACCATTCCGACAAAGGTCGGTCCCGCCGAACAGCCGAGGTCGCCCGCAAGGGCGAGAAAGGCAAACATCGCACTTCCGCCCTTCACCGACGCGGCGGCAAGGCTGAACGTGCCGGGCCACATGATCCCGACCGAAAAGCCGCAAAGTGCGATCCCGAAAAGCGAAAGAATCGGGTTTTGCGAAAAGGCGACAAGACAATATGCCGCAACGCACAAAAGGCTGCTGACCAAAAGCGCGGGTGCAAGCGGAAGCTTTTGACTGAACTTACCGTACAGCGCGCGCGACGTACCCATCAGCGTCGAAAAGACGGCGGGTCCCGCAAGATCTCCGTATACTTTCGGAATATCCAGCGCCTTTTCGACAAAGGTCGAGCTCCATTGGCTGATCCCCTGCTCGCACGCACCGGCGCAGATCATGAGAAGAACGATCAGCCAGAAAAGACGATTCTTCAAAAGCCCTCCGAGTGAGAGCTGTTCGCCGTCCGCCTCGGAAAGATCACACATCGGAACGCGCAGAAAATTCAGCGTGTTGAAAAGCGGTATCAGCGCCCACAAAAGCGAAAGGATCTTCCAGTTTTGTATGCCGAACGCACCGAAAAATACCGTGGAAAGCACAACGACCGCAACGCATCCCCAGCAGAAAAAGGAATGCAAAAGGCTCATCGTACCCTCTTTGTTGTCGCTCGGGCACGCCTCCACGATCGGGCTGACGACGACCTCCAAAAGCCCCGCGCCGATCGAATAGATCAAAACCGAAAGCAAAAGCCCCGTAAACGGGTCGGACAATATCTCGGGCAAAAAGGTCATGGTGCAAAGTCCCAGAGCCGTGAAGGCGTTTCCCCCCGCCGCCGAAGCGCGATAGCCGATCTTATCAACAAAAAACGCCGCCGCAAAATCGACAAACAATTGCAAAACAAAACAAACGGTAATCAGCGCCGTGATCTTATAAAGCGGGATTCCGTATTGCTGCTGAAAACGGGTAAACAAAAGCGGCACGTAGCAGCAGACGATCGCCTGTGAAACATAGCCGAGATAGCAGGCGCGCACCGTTTTGCGGTAGGGATTTTTCTTATGTAAAAGCTGTGCGGGGCTTTCCATACTGTTCAAAACTCCTTATTCTTCAAAAAATGTGTCGGCAAGCGGCAAAAGACGGTCTCCGATCCGTTTTGCAATCTCCGCCATACCTTCGTCCCCGGGGTGCGCGGCAACGCCCGCGTGCTCGAAAAGTCCGAGCGCCTTCATATCATCGCGGTTTCCGAGATCATAAAGCGAGATTACGCCGCCCGCGTATTTTTCTGCTGCCGTACGAATTTCGTTTTCGGTCCACGGACTGTACCAAAAGCTGTCGGTGATCAAAAGCTTTCTTCGAGAATTGTCGGAAACGTATCGGCAAAGATCGTCAAAGCCTTTTCCGAAATCATGTTCCGCCGCCGACTCGCGCGAAACGTTTTCCGCAAGGCGCAAAACCACGATGTCGGGGTCGAAAACCTCGATCTGCCGCATGGCGGTGTCATAGCGTTCAACATCCTCTTTCCAAAAATTCCGTTCCCAATTTGCCTCCTGCAAGATCATAAACGCCGCGTCGGGGTGCTTTTCGCGTATCTTTTTCATGAGCAGATGGCAGTAATCCTTTTCGGCGCACGAAGCCGCCATGCCCCAATCGCCGTGCCAGCCGATCGATTCGCTCGGCGCGTGGCGGGTGATGGAATTGCCGATAAAGCAGATCTTCACGCCGCCTTTTCCGGGGAAAAAGCTCACCTGCTGTGACTCGGTGACCTGATTTTTTGCCGATACGGTGTTATCCTCGATCGAAAGTCTCATGTTTCTTCCCTCCGTGCCGAAACCGATTCGGCATATTCTTTGAACTCTTTGTCATTCGTAACACTTCCGTCGCCCGAAACGGGAATTTTCTCTCCCATGATCGACGCGCGGGGCTTTGTCCACAGCTTGTAAAAATCCTTTGTCCGTGCCGCCGCCTCGCGCAGATCGCGAAGGGTTTGTCCGCGATATACCGTTTTTGTCGCATCGACGCCCGAACAGTCGATTCCGAGCGCGTTTCCGACATACAAGGCGCGGTAAAGGTGATATTTCTGCGTCACCAAAACGGCGCTTTCGCAGGCGAAAATGTGCTTTGCGCGGTAAAGCGTATCATAGGTCGAAAAGCCCGCGTGATCCATAAAAATCGCACGGTCGGGAACGCCCTTTCCCATCAGATAGCGTTTCATCGCGCCGACCTCGTCATAATCCTTCGTTCCGTGGTCGCCGCTGACCAAAATGCGCTCGGATTTTCCCTTGGAATAGAGAAGAAATCCCGCGTCCAGCCGCTCGGCAAGCATTTTCGACGGACTTCCGTCGGGGCGCAGACCCGCGCCGAAGATCAATATACAGTCGGCTTTTCCGACCGTCTCGGGCGAAAGGAGCTTTCCTTGCGAAAAGCCGTACATCACGGCGTTGGGAATCCCGACCGCGGCGCAAAGAAGCAATAGGACGGCAATCGCGACAAGGAGCCCTCTTCGAATCTTTTTCATACTTTTCTCCTTTTTCTTTTTCCTTTGCCCGCCTCATTCGCGGGTCAGCTTTTTGATCCAGTGATAGCGGTTGACGCGGATCGCCGCAGCGGCGCATTTGAAGATCTGATCCCCGTTTAAAAGCAAAACGATAAGATACGGCGGCAATTGCCACACGAACGCGGCGCAGAACGAAACGGGAAGAACGATCCCCCAAATGCTGATAAGGTCGTTGATAAAGACAAAGCGCGAATCTCCCCCGCCGCGGATAATACCCGTTATGACGGGCATTTCATAAGCCGTGCCGAAGCCCGTGACGCACAAAACCAAAATGAACTGCTCCGCCATTTTTTTGGTCGCGGGCGAAAGATCATACAGCGAAAGGATCGGAAAACGAAGGAAAAAAAGCAAAACGCTCGTCGTAAAGCCGATGGCGAGGAACATAAGCTGCAGGGTGTTGACATATCCTTTGAGCTTTTGCAGCTCCCCTTTTCCGATCGTCTTTCCGATGACAATGGAGGTCGCCGAAGCGGCGCCCACCGAAGCGACCTTTAACACCTGAAACAGAGTCGTCGCGACCGAATTTGCCGCGATGGCGGACTCGTTCATGTGCCCGAGAATAACCGTCTGGAGCGCGGTCGAAAGTCCGAACATACCCGCGACCACGACGAAATAGACGCATTTTTTGAAATAATCCGCAACCAAAACGCCGTCGGGACGAAGAATGTCCGAAGGGCGCACGCGCAGCTTTTTGTCAAAAAAGGCAACGTAGATCACCACCACCGCGAACTCCGCAATGCGCGAGACGAGCGTGCCGATCGCCGCGCCCCGAACGCCCAGCGCCGGCGCGCCGAAATGACCGCCGATCAGCGTATAGTTGATCGAACAGTTTATGATCAGAGCCATGAGCGACGTGTAAAACGAAATGCGCACCGTCTCGACCGATTTCAGTTCGGCAAGCAGAATATTCGTGACGGCGAAGATCGGGTAAGTATATTTTATGATTTCGATATATTTCACACCCTCGGCGATAATCGCCTCATGCGGGGTAAAAACGCGCACAAGGCTGTGCGGCATAACGCAGGCGAGCGCAAAAAGCAAAATTCCGAAGAAAAGTCCGAGATACAGTGCGCCCGCTCCGAGCGCCTTGATCGGCTTCGTTCTTTTCTGCCCCCAGTACTGACTGCCCATCACCACAAGCGTCTCGCCCGTGCCCATGATGATCTGCTGGAAGATAAACTGCAGCTGATTGACCGAAGCCACGCCCGAAAGCGAGGTCTCGTTGTAAGCGCCGACCATGATGTTGTCGGCAAGATTGACGCTCAAAACGATGACGTTTTGCAGTACGATAATGACGTAAAGGGAAAAGAAATTTTTAAAAAAGCTCTTGTCGCGGGTAAGTTCCATGTCCTGTTTTCCTTAGATTCGGTATATTCGGTGCGGTTTTGCCGTACAGCCGCTATTGTACGACAAAACCGAAGAAAAGTCAACCCGAAAATAAGCAAAAACAAAAAAGCCTTCCCGACAAGGGGAAGGCTTGCGTGTCCGCGCGGTGCGCGGCTCTTTTTCACTCAGTTTTTCCGTCGTCAAACGCCGCGTAAATCGTGCGGATCGACTCCTCGAAATCGTCGTTGTTGACGCCGATGATGATGGTAAGCTCGCTCGAACCCTGGTCGATCATGCGGATGTTGATGTTGGCAGCGGCAAGGGAGGAGAAGATTTTCGCCGCCGTACCGCGCATGTTCTTCATGCCGTGACCCGCGACGGCGACAAGGGCGATTCCCCGTTCCACATCGATCGAATCGGCATTCGTCTCTTCGAAAAGGTCGGAGATGATGTCTTTTTCAATGGCGGAAAAGGCGTTTTCCTCCAAAATAACCGACATGGTGTCAATGCCCGACGGGAGGTGTTCAAAGCAGAGCTTATACCGCTCCAAAACTTCCAAAACACGCCGTCCGAAGCCGACCTCTTCGTTCATGCGGTCTTTCTCGAGCGTGATGACCGAAAAGTTCTTCTTGCCCGCAATACCGGTGATGACATTGGGGTTTACGTCGTCGCTGCGGAAGGTGGAAACGTTCGAAACGATCATGGTTCCGCAGTCCTCAGGCTTGTTGGTGTTGCGGATATTGATCGGGATGCCGACCGATTTTACGGGGAAGATGGCTTCCTCGTGCAGCACGGTCGCGCCCATATACGAAAGCTCGCGCAGCTCGCGATAGGTGATAAGCTCGATCGGGCGGGGATTTTTCACGATGCGGGGATCGGCGGAAAGAAAACCCGACACGTCGGTCCAGTTTTCGTAAAGATCGGCGTGAACCGCTTTCGCCACGATCGCGCCCGTAATATCCGAGCCGCCGCGCGAGAAGGTCTTGATGGTGTCGTTGGTCGAAACACCGTAAAAGCCGGGAATGACGGCTCGTTCAATATTCTTCAGCCGTTCGGAAAGAACGGCGTCGGTGTGTTCTGCGTCGTATTTTCCGTTTTCGTCAAAGAAAATGACCTCGGCGGCGTCGATGAACTCGTATCCGAGATATTCCGCCAAAATTTTGCCGTTCAAATACTCGCCGCGGCTTGCCGCAAAGTCCTTGCCGACCTTGGCGCGCAGCGCCGATTTGATGTCGGCAAAATCGTCCTTCAGCGAAAGCGAAAGAGAGAGAGCCGCAATAATGTCGTTGTAGCGTTTTTCGATAATGCCGAATTCCTCATCGAAATTCTTTCCCGCCTTGGCAAGATCATAGCAGCGGTAAAGCATATCGGTGATCTTAATATCCTCGGAAAAACGCTTGCCGGGCGCCGAGGGAACGATATAGCGCCGATCGGGATCGGCGTCTATGATCTTTTTTACTTTTCGGAACTGGTTTTCGTCGGCAAGCGAGCTGCCTCCGAACTTTGCCACTTTGATTCCCATGATTCAAAACTCCTGTTTCGTGCCGTGTTGTTCGTCAATCGTATCACGAACAACAGTGTATCAAATTTTATGTGTTTTGTCAAGGGAAAATGCCCGATAAACGCAAAGAAGAGACGATAGGTCTTTACTTTTTCGAAAAAGCATGCTATAATAATACAGTTATTCTACTGTGGAGTTGTATACCTATGATCATTTTGGGAATCGACCCCGGGTATGCGATCGTAGGGTTCGGCGCCCTCGGGTATACCGACGGAAAATTTACGGTGCTCGATTACGGTGCAATCACAACGCCCGCCCGCACCAAAACCGAAACACGGCTTTCCGAGATCTACGACGGGATATGCGAGCTGTGCGACACCTATCGTCCCGACGCCTTGTCGATCGAGGAGCTGTTTTTCAACAGCAACGCGACGACCGCCGTCAATGTCTGTCAGGCACGCGGTGTTATGCTTCTTGCCGCCGCAAAGCGCGGCATTCCGATCTTTGAATACACTCCCTTGCAGATAAAGCAGGCGGTCACAGGCTACGGACGGGCGGAAAAGCATCAGATCATCGCCATGGTCACGACGCTTTTGTCGCTGAAAGCGCCTCCAAAGCCCGACGATACCGCCGACGCGCTCGCCGCCGCGATCTGTCACGCTTACTGCTCGTCGTCGGCGCTTTTTTCCCTTTCGTAAAATTTCGTAAAAAACGAAAAACGGAGTTTTCTTCACTATGTTTTACTACATCAACGGTCTCTTGACCCTTCTTCGTCCCGACTGCGCGGTGCTCGACTGCGGCGGCGTGGGCTATCTTCTCAACATCAGTTCGGCCACCTTCGGCAAGCTTTCCCGCACCCACACGATATCGACCGAGGGAAATGCCGACGGCGGAAAAGCGAAATTATACACGCATTTTTCGGTCAAGGAGGACGGACAGGAGCTGTACGGCTTTTTTGACGAAGAGGAACGGGACGTTTTCCGCCTTTTGATCGGCGTTTCGGGCATCGGTCCGAAGGGTGCGCTGTCGGTTCTTTCGACCCTTTCGCCGTCCGAGCTTGCCGCCGCCTGTGCCGCCGACGACGCGCGCGCCATCGCGCGGGCAAACGGTGTCGGTCTGAAAACGGCGCAGAAGGTCATTCTCGAGCTGAAGGACAAGCTGCAAAAAACCGCCTTTTCATCGGAGGACGAACCCCTTTCCGAAACGATCTCGGAAAGAGATTCGGCAGAGAGCGACGCGCTCGAAGCGCTTCTGGTCCTCGGATATACGAAAAACGAGGCGGCGCGCGCGGTCAAAGCGGCGGGCGCCGGTTCGACCGAAGAGCGCATACGCAAAGCGCTTACACTGCTTATGAAGCAATAACGAAAGGAGAACGGCTTTGATCAAAAGTACACGCAGTCCGGATTTTGAAGAAAACGACTTTGATTTCGAAAGTCGCATTCTCTCCTCCCGCGAGCTTACCGAGGACGGCGATACCGACGTTTCGCTCCGTCCGAAGACCCTTGCGGAATACATCGGTCAGGAGCGGGTCAAGGAAAAGCTTGCCATTTCGATGGAAGCCGCCAAAATGCGCGGCGAATGTCTTGACCATATTCTGCTGCACGGTCCGCCCGGACTCGGAAAGACCACCCTTTCGGCGATCATCGCGTCGGAAATGGGCGCGGGAATCCGCATAACGTCGGGTCCCGCCATCGAAAAGCAGGGCGATCTTGCCGCACTGCTCACCAATCTTAAGGAAAACGACGTTCTGTTCATCGACGAGATTCACCGTCTGCCCCGTCAGGTCGAGGAGATACTGTATCCCGCCATGGAGGATTTCAACCTCGACATCATCATGGGCAAGGGTCCTTCGGCACGCAGCATCCGCCTGCCGCTCCCGCATTTTACGCTCATCGGCGCGACGACCCGCGCGGGACAGCTGACCTCGCCCCTGCGCGACCGCTTCGGTCATCTTCTTCGTCTTGAGCTTTACAACGAAAACGAGCTTTCCGAGATCGTCACGCGCAGCGCGGGCATTCTCGAAATGCCCATCGAAAAGGACGGTGCGCTGGAAATTGCCCGCCGCAGCCGCGGAACGCCGCGTATCGCCAACCGTCTTCTCAAGCGCGTGCGCGATTACGCCATGGTCAAGGGCGACGGCGTTATCACCCGCGAAATGGCGGACGGCGCTTTGAAAATGCTCGAGATCGATTCGCTCGGTCTCGACGCGATCGACCGCCGCATGCTTACGGCGATCATAAATTTTTTCGGCGGAGGACCCGTCGGACTTGAAACGCTCTCGGCGACCATCGGCGAGGAAGCCGTCACGCTCGAGGACGTGTACGAGCCGTATCTTTTACAGCTCGGCTTTTTGAACCGCACCCCGCGCGGACGCTGTGCCACGGCGCGGGCATACGAACATCTCGGACTTCCCTACGGGGAAAGCGCGCATTCCGCACCGAGTCTTTTTGACAACAAATAACCTTTTAAAACGAAGATCCGTACAAAAAACGGGAAAGGAAATCGATCGAATGGCTGAAAAAAAATCCGCAAAGAAAAAAAGCAAAAATCTGCAAAGCGAGCTTTTGCCGCCGGCGCCCGTCGAAGATCAGGCCATAACCGATACACTGCGTATCAATTATATGCCCTATGCCATGAGCGTCATCATCTCCCGCGCCATTCCGGAGATCGACGGCTTTAAGCCCTCTCAGCGTAAACTTCTTTATTCCATGTATGAAATGGGATTGATGAAGGGCGCGCGTACAAAGTCCGCCAACGTCGTCGGTGCGACCATGCATTTAAATCCGCACGGTGACGCCGCCATCTACGAAACGCTCGTGCGCCTGACACGCGGAAACGATTCGCTTCTTCACCCCTTCATCGATTCCAAGGGCTCGTTCGGCAAGCGCTATTCGACCATGGCATATGCCGCGTCGCGTTACACCGAATGCAAGCTCGACGAATTCTGCGAGACGATCTTCGGCGGAATCGACAAGGATGCGGTGGATTTTGTCGACAACTACGACAGCACGACCAAAGAACCGACTCTTCTTCCGACGGCTTTCCCGAACATTTTGGTGTCGGCAAACCTCGGCATCGCGGTCGGCATGGCGACCAATATCTGTTCCTTCAATCTTGCCGAGATCTGCGACGCGACGATCGAGCTTATGAAAGATCCGAACGTCGATCTTACCGAGATCGTCAAAGCCCCCGACTTTTCGACGGGCGGACTTTTGCTCTACGATAAGGAACAGCTGCGCGGCATCTATGAGACGGGACGCGGCTCGTTCCGTGTTCGTGCGCGCCACACCTACGACCGCAAGGAAAACTGCATCGAGATCACGCAGATCCCCTACACAACGACCGTCGAGGCGATTATTGCCAAGATCACAAAATCTGTTAAAGAAGGAAAATTCAAGGAAATTTCCGATGTGCGCGACGAGACCGATCTTCAGGGCTTGAAGCTCACCATCGATTTAAAGCGCGGCGGCGACCCCGACAAGCTGATGAGCAAGCTTTTCCGTTCAACTCCGCTCGAGGATTCCTTCCCGTGCAATTTCAATGTGCTCATCGGCGGAAGCCCGAAAACCATCGGCGTGCGGGAGATCCTCTCCGAATGGATCGCATGGCGCACCGAATGCGTCAAGCGCGAGCTGTATTTCACCCTTTGCCGCCTGAAAGAAAAGCTTCATCTTCTCTACGGTCTGCGCGAGCTTTTGCTCGACATCGACAAGGCGATCCGCATCATCCGTGAGACGCAAAGCGAAAAGCAGGTCATCCCGAACCTCATGGCAGGCTTCGGTATCGACGAACTGCAGGCGGAATACATCGCCGAAATAAAACTGCGCAATTTGAACCGCGAATACATTTTGAAGCGCACCGCCGAAACCGAAGAGCTGGAAAAGAACATTGCCGATCTGGAGGATAAGCTCTCCTCCCCCAAAAAAATCCACACGGTCATTTCCCGCCAGCTTCTCGAGATCAAGAAAAAATACGGTGCTCCCCGCCGCACACAGCTGATTTTCCCCGAGGACGAACCCGTGAGCGGCGAACCCGAAAAAGAGGTCTATCCCGTAACGCTCGTCATGACGCACGAGGGATATTTCAAAAAAATGCTCCCGTCGAAAAACAGCACAGCCGACGACGGAAAGCTGAAGGACGGCGATTTTGTCGTTCTGAGGACCGACACCGACAGCGAATGCGAGCTTTTGTTCTTCAGCGACAAGTGTCAGGTCTATAAAGCCAAAGCGGACGATTTCGACACGGTAAAGCCGTCCGCGCTCGGCGATTTTGCCCCCGCAAAGCTGAACTTTGACGAAGGTGAAGGCTTGGTCTGCCTGATTCCCGCGCACGATTACAAGGGGCATATCGCCTTCTTCTTCGAAAACGGCAAGGCGGTCATGATTCCGATCTCGGCTTACGAGACCAAGACCAACCGCAAAAAGCTGACCGCCGCCTACGGCGACGACAGCCCGCTTGTCGGCGCGTTTTTCGTTCCCGAAAAGGAGAGTCGAAAACCGTCGCGCGAATTTATGCTGACCTCGACGCAGGGCAAAGCCGTGATCGTAAATTCCGACCAACTGGCAGTCAAGACGACGCGCTCGTCGGCGGGCGTTTTCGTATTCACTCTGAAAAAGGGCATCACGGTGCGCTCGGTCGAAGAATTTTTTGACGACGGCAGCGAAGAAATGAAGCGCTTCTCCAAATACCGCAAGGCAAAGCTTCCCAGCACGGGCAGTCTTTTGGAGGATTACGACATCAACGCACGTCAGGTAAAACTGGATTTTTAAATTACAAAAAGCGGGCGAAAAGCTTTTGCCCGAAGGAGATATTCTTTTGAAACGATATTCCTTGATTTTTGCCGATGAAACGGGAAACGAGCCGTCGGAGGATCCGAACGGACAGCGCGTTCCGAAGCTTTTTCCCGTAAAAGAGCTTCGCCCGACCGATCTCGTTTTTTCCTTCATTTTACTCTTCCTTTGTACGGCGTGCGGCGTGCTCGATTCCGTAAGCACGGTTTTTCTCGCCGCGCCGACCGCGGCGCTGTATGCCGCGTATTGCCTTCGCCGAAAAAGCTTTTCCCTGCTTTTCTCGGTGTGCGGCGCGCTTTCGTCACTGATCGTGACAATGAACGGCTACCGTGCGGTGGGCGCTTTATTTGCGGGGCTTCTGGCGTTTTGCCTTTTCGCCGCCGTATCGGTCGAAGACAAGCGCCGCGCCAAAACCTCGGCGGTTTCCCGATGTACGGTCGCTTTGTGGGGCTACGTCTTTCTTTTGTGTCTGATCTTTCGGCTGTTTCACCCCGAATTTGATTTTTCCGCCGCAATAAACGGCGCTTTTTCGCAGGTCGAAAAGGAGGCGCTGTCTCAGCTTTCGGCGCTTTATTCCACGCCGGGATTTTCCGACGCGCTGCTCGGCGCGCTCCCCGACAACGCCGTGACGCTCGAGTCGCTCTCGGACGCCGTGCGGTATACGGCCCTGCAGACCAAATATTTGTCCCCTGCTCTTCTCACGGTTCTGTTTTTGACTCTTTCTTATCTTACCGCGTCGCTGTTCAAGGGCTTCTGCAATCTTTTGAAGGTTCGCGAGCCTTTCGCGGGTGTTCCCTTTGAGATCACGCTTTCGTCGGTCTCGCTGTTCTGCTATTTTATCGTATCGCTCGGAATGCTTTTCGCGCGGGGGAACGCTTATCTTTACTGCCGCAATATCGCCTATATCCTCTCGCCCGGCTTCATGCTGTGCGGTGTGAAGCAGATCGGGGCATTTTTTGAAAGGCGCGGACTTTCCAAAGCGGCGCTCCGTGCAATCCAGACCGGCGGAACGGTTCTTGCCGTCCTGCTCGGCAACCTCGGGACGACAATCCTCATTCTTTTGGGAATGCTGTACACCTTAAACAACGAGGTTCGGCATCCGAACCGAAAATAAAAATTCAATCAAAAAAACAGTATGACTATCGGAAAGGAGAAGCGCGTTTTCATGAAGGATCTGTTGGAACAGCTCAAAGCCGTAACGTGGCGCAAAAGCATATTCTTTGCCATCGCCGTACTGGCGGTCTATACGCTGATCTGCGGTTTTTTCCGACCGGTTTTATGGGCGATCGGATGTGCCCTCATCCTTTTATACGGTGTCGCCGCCTTCTTTATCGTGCAGCGTGACCGCAAAACCGACGGGCTTTTGGCGGAGGGCAGCACCATTCTCGGCATAACGCTTGATTTCGTCATTCATTTCCGCATGCCCATCGCGATCCTCTCGGACGACGGAAAGCTGATCTGGTACAACAATGCCTTTCTCGCCGCCTCCGGCTCGGGACGCTCGCTGTACGGGAAAAATGCCGCGGAGGTCGTAAATTCCTCGCTGACCGTGGCGCGTCTTTCCCAGCTGAAAAGCGGTGCGACCTTTACGATGGCATTCCGCGAGATCGATTACGAGCTTTCGGGCTACAAGCTCAATTCGGGTGCCAAAAGCTTCTGCATGGTCGTGTTTGACGACATATCCCCCCTTCTCTCGGCTCGGCGTGAGCTTATGGAACAAAACGCCGTCGTCGCCTTCATTATGCTCGACAACATCGGCGACGCCGTGCAGTTCTCACAGGACAATTACCGCAGTGTGTCGGCAAAGGCGGCGGAGGCAATCTCCGAATGGGCAAAAAGCCTTTCGGGCCTTGTAAAGGAATACGAGCGCGACAAATATCTTTTGATCTTTGAGGAACGAAAGCTCGAGGAAGTCTTGAATGCCAAATTTGACATTCTCGATACCATCCGTGAGCTTGAGTCCGAAGAATCGGTCGTTCCGATCACGGCGTCGATCGGTATAACGACGGTCAAGGGCGGCTTCGGCGCAAAAGAGGCATCGGCACAGGCGGCGCTTGAGCTTGCACTTCAGCGCGGCGGCGATCAGGCGGTACTGCGCACCGAAGGCTCGACCGAGTATTACGGCGGAAAATCCAAAAGCGTACAGAAAAAGACCAAGGTCCGCTCCCGCGTTATGGCGGGCGAGCTTTCACATCTGATCGGACAAAGCGGAAACGTTCTGATCATGGGGCACAAGTGCAGCGATCACGACAGCATCGCCTCGTGCGTCGCCGTGGCGCGCATTGCAACCTATCTCGGAAAAGAAGCGAAGATTGTCATCAATCTGCATGACGCAAACTTAAAGCCGATCTTCAACCGCATGCGCGGACACACGTATTATCAGGATCTTTTCACCGATGCGCCGAGCGCACAGGATATGCTCCGTTCGGACACGCTGCTCATCATTTGCGACGTCAACAATCCCGAACTTTTCGAATCGCGCGAGATCTACGAAAACTGTGTAAACTATTGTATTCTCGACCATCACCGCAAAACGCAGGAGGAATATACCCTTCCGCCGAAGCTTGCCTATATTGAGCCGTCGGCTTCGTCGGCGTCCGAGCTTCTGACCGAGCTTGTCGAATGTCTTTTGCCGGTAGGAACGCTTACCAAGATCGAATCGGAACTGCTTCTGGCAGGTATCATTCTCGACACAAAGAATTTCCGCAAGAATACCGGCGTCAAGACCTTTTCCGCAGCGCTGTATCTGCGTTCGCTCGGCGCTGAGCCGGATGACGCGCAGGTTTATTTCCGAACCGACCTTACCGATTTTAAGCTCGAGACCAAACTGGAAAACAACTTTTATCTGTACCGCGATTCGATCGCGATCGCGCGGTGCGAAATCGCCGCCGAATCGGCAAGCCGTGCAAAGCTTGTATCGTCGCAATGCGCCGACCGTCTTTTGAACATTTCCGAGGTCGAAGCGAGCTTCGTTCTCGCGCCGATCGGTCGGGATATCAACATTTCCGCCCGTTCGAACGGAAGCTTGAATGTACAGTGGATCCTTGAGCAGCTGGGCGGCGGCGGTCATTTCGACGCGGCGGGCGCGCTTTTGCGCGACTGTTCGCTTGCGGAAGCGGAACAGGCATTAAAGGGCGCGATCGATAAGCGTCTTTCCGACAAAAAAGCGTAAGATGCGCAAAATACAAACGAAAAACCGAAATTCATATAACTATCGGAGGTACTCATCATGAAGGTATTATTGTTACAGGATGTTCGCGCACAAGGCAAAAAGGGCGATGTTGTCACCGTTTCGGACGGTTATGCCCGCAATTTTCTCTTTCCCCGCAAGCTTGCGGCGGAGCTTACGCCCGCGATCATGAACGAGATCAAAACCAAGGAAGAGGCAAAGCAGCACAAGCTTGCCGAGGAAAAGAAAACCGCACAGGAAAACGCCGTAAAGCTTCAGGGCATTACGGTCAAGATCTATGCAAGCTCGGGTGCGGACAGCCGTCTTTACGGCGCCATCACCGCAAAGGAAATTGCAGAGGAGCTGAAAAAGCAGTTTGATATCGACATCGACAAGCGCAAGATCGAGCTGGATTCCGCCATCAAGGCATACGGCACCTACACGCTGGAAGTAAAGCTTCATCCCGATGTAACCGGCAAGCTTTCGGTCGTTGTCGCCTCCAAGGACTGATAAAATGGTGCAGGAACTTCTGACAAACGATGTTGCGCGGCGGCTTCCCATGTCGGTCGAGGCGGAGCAATCGCTTTTGGGCGCGTTGCTGATCGACCCCGAACGTTTTAAGGATATCGCCAACATTGTCCGCTCGGACGACTTTTATCTCGAACAGAATGCGCACATTTTCGAAGCCATGCAGTCGCTTTTTCTGCAGAGCCGCAGTATCGATGTGGTAACGCTGCTCGACATATTGGTAAAATCCGGCGACTACGACGAGGCGGGCGGAAAAAGCTATATCATGCTGCTTGCCGACGCCGTTCCCTCCGCCGCCAACATTACCGATTATGCCAAGATCATCCGCGACAAGTCCATGCTTCGCAAGCTGATCCATGCCGCCGAGGAAATAAGCGAGATGGGATATGCCGCCGAGGGAGACGTGTCGAACATCATCGACAGCGCCGAGCAAAAGATCTTCAATATCGCCTCGGACGTCAACACCAAGGGCTTTTCGCATATTCGTGACATCATTGTACAGCATTATGCGCATCTTCAGGAGCTGATCACCGACAAAGAAGCGGCGATGGGTATCCCGACCTATTTCAGCGGAATCGATAAAATGCTCATCGGAATGGGTCCCGCCGACCTTATCGTCGTCGGAGCCCGCCCCGGTATGGGTAAAACGGCGTTTTGTCTGAATATTGCCGCCAACGTCGCGTGCAAACAGAAAAAAGCCGTCGCCATCTTCTCGCTCGAAATGTCGAACGAACAGATCGTTTCGCGTATGCTTTCGAGTGAAGCACTGATCGACAGCTACAAAATGCGTTCGGGCGAGCTGGAGGACAACGACTGGGCAAACCTTGCCCGCGCCGCCGCCGTCCTTTCCGAGACCGACATTTTGATCGACGACACGACAGGCATCACCGTCACCGGCATGAAGGCAAAGCTGCGCCGCGTGAAGAATCTGGGACTTGTCATCATCGACTATCTGCAGCTCATGCAGTCAGATACCAAAAACGACAACCGCGTTCAGGAGATCGGCGAAATATCGCGAAATTTAAAGCTTCTTGCCAAAGACTTAAAAGTTCCCGTCATCACCTGCGCCCAGCTGAACCGCGGCGTTGAGGGACGAACCGACAAGACACCGATGGCGTCCGATCTGCGCGACTCGGGCGCGATCGAGCAGGATGCCGATGTCATCCTGTTCCTCTATCGTGAGGATTATTACAAGGACGACCCCGCCAAGGAAAACGTGGCGCAGGTCATTATTGCCAAAAACCGTCACGGCGCGACCGGCAAAGCCGATCTCGGCTGGTACGGTCAGTATACAAAGTTTATTTCGGTGGATACGACGCATGGCGAAGGATAAAAACGCGATTTTTGCCTTTGAAGAAAAAGTAAAAAAGGCGATTCGGTCGCAGGGAATGATCTTAAAAAACGATCGGGTTTTGGCGGCGCTTTCGGGCGGCGCCGATTCGACCGCGCTGCTTTTGAGCCTTCTGTCGCTTTCAAAATCGCTTTCGTTCACACTTTTCGCCTGTCATGTGAACCACGGCATTCGCGAAAACGCCGATCGGGATGAGGATTTTTGTCGAGCGCTCTGCGAAAATTTCGGCGTTGCGTTTTTTGCCTGCCACACCGATGTGCCGACCCTATCCGCGGTGCGCGGAGAGAGCCTTGAAATGGTTGCGCGAAGCGAGCGCTATCGGCTTCTGAAGGAAACGGCGGGGCGGCTGAGCTGCCCCCGCATTGCCACGGCACACACCCTTTCGGACAACGCCGAAACGGTGCTTTTCAATTTGTGTACGGGCTGTTCCGCCGACGGTCTGTGCGGAATTCCGCCCGTGCGCGAAAATATCATACGCCCGCTCTATCTTGTTTCCCGCCCCGAAGTCGAAGAATATCTTGCGTCGCTGAAACAGAATTTTGTCACCGACGAAACAAATTTTGACGAGAACATACGGCGCAATTATCTCCGCCGCCGCGTGCTCCCGCTTTTAAAGGAGCTGAATCCGTCACTCGAGACGGCGCTTCGCCGCCTTTCGGACAGCGCTTTATGCGATCGGAAATATTTTGAAAAGCAACTGCCCTCCCCTGCGGAGAAATCGCTTTCGGCGAAAGATATCGCCGCTCTTCCGCCCTCACTTGCACAGCGGTACATCACGCGTCTTTGCCGCGAAAACAACCCCGAACGGCGCGTCACGGGTGCACAGATCGAAACGATCCTGCATGTTTTGCAAAAAGGCGAAGGTGCGGCAGATCTTGAAAATAAGCGTTTTGTTTTGCATGACGGAGCAATGCGTTTTGTGACGCGGGAAAAATTCCCCGCGCGGAATCGTTCGAAAGAAGACGCTTCCTTCCATATTCCGCTGAAAATCGGACAGAATAAAATCCGAGAAGATTTTGTTTTGGTTCTGAAGGAGCAGGACGGGATGCAGCCATCCGAAACACCGAAAGTGTTGAAAATTGAAAATAATGTTTACAAAATATATGAAAAAATATTCGTGCGATATGATATAATCGTAGCAAGTTTGTATGCGCGAAACCGCCAAAGCCGGGACCGGATCTGCATCGGCGGCATGAGCCGACTTTTGAAAAAAGTCTTTTCCGCTCAAGCCTTACCGATCGGCAAACGGGAAAGCGTTCCCGTAGTCTGCGACGAAAACGGCATTTTGTGCATTCCCTTTTTTTCGGAGCCGCGCGACGGCATGACCGTTTCCGACGGAGAAAAGGCGATCGAAATTGCCTTTTACGCGGCAATTGATTTCTTCAAGGAGTGATAAAATAGTTGATGAATAAAAATCTTCGGGTCATCCTGTTTTACGTCGTCATCATCATCGGTATGCTTGCCGTGACCTCTTTCATGATGGGCGGCGGCGACAAAAAACCGATCACCTACAGTGATGTTGTCGAGTATTTCGAAACCGAAAAGGTAAAGGATTTCGAGATCGATAACAGCAACCGCCTTACCATGACGATCCGTGCAGACGACGGCGGAAGTGACACCACTGTGGTATATGAACTGCGCAGTCTCGATATGTTCTATCAGGATCTCGGCGATCTTTACCGCGATCAGAGTGAAAAAGGCATTATCGAGCATTACGACTTTGAACCGCCGACACAGATCCCCGTTTGGGTATCTTTTTTGCCGTATATCCTGATCGTGATCTTTGTGATCATCATTTATTTTGTATCAGTCAATCAAGCGATGGGCGGAAAGGGCGGAAAGATAAACTCCTTCGGCAGAAGCCGCGCCCATTTGGTGGGAGACTCTAAAAACAAGGTGCGCTTCACCGACGTTGCGGGTGCGGATGAAGAGAAAGAGGAGCTGCAGGAGGTCGTTGAATTTTTAAAGAATCCCCGGCGCTTCAGCGAACTGGGTGCGAGAATTCCGCGCGGCGTACTGTTGGTCGGACCTCCCGGCACAGGCAAAACCTTGCTTGCCAAAGCCGTTGCGGGTGAAGCGGGCGTTCCCTTTTATTCCATTTCGGGTTCCGATTTTGTCGAAATGTATGTCGGTGTCGGTGCCTCACGCGTGCGCGACCTTTTTGAAAATGCCAAGAAAAATGCGCCCAGTATCATCTTCATCGACGAAATCGATGCAGTCGGACGTCACCGCGGCGCCGGTCTCGGCGGCGGACATGACGAGCGCGAACAGACGCTGAATCAGCTGCTCGTCGAAATGGACGGCTTCGGAAGCAACGAGGGCGTTATTGTCATCGCGGCGACCAACCGTCCCGATATTCTTGACCCCGCACTGCTGCGTCCCGGTCGTTTTGACCGTCAGGTCACGGTAAACTACCCCGATCTTCGCGGAAGAATCGATATTTTAAAGGTTCATGCCAGGGGCAAGCCGTTTGAAGAAACGGTCGACCTGGAAAAGATCGCTCAGACCACCGTTGGCTTTACCGGCGCCGATCTTGCCAATCTTTTGAACGAAGCGGCGCTGCATGCGGCGCGCAAACACAAAAAGCTCATCGGCATGAACGATATCGAGGAGGCCGCCCTCAAGATCATGGTCGGCACACAGAAAAAATCGAGAAAGTTCAAGCCCGATGAAAAGAAAAAGACCGCTTATCATGAAGCGGGTCACGCCATTATTGCTCATCTTTTACCGTCGGTCGATCCCGTTCGTCAAATCTCGATCATTCCGAGCGGACGCGCTCTCGGCTATACTCTGACCGTGCCGCTGGAGGATAAAGTCAGCGTTTACAAGAGGGGACTTACGGAGGAGATTACCATGATCCTCGGCGGCCGTGTGGCGGAAAAGGTCTTCTTTGACGACATTTCGGGCGGTGCGTCCAACGATATTCAGCGTGCGACCGAAATTGCCCGCAATATGGTAACGCGCTACGGCATGAGCGACCGTTTGGGTCCCATTGCCTTCGCCTCCGAGCGTTCGGACGACGAAATTTTCTTGGGACGTGATTTCAACAATACCAAGAATTATTCCGACGAGACCGCCGCTCTCATTGACAGCGAGATCAAATGCATTATCGACGAATGCTTCCGAAGTGCCGAGACGATTATTCGAGAGCATGAGGAAAAGGTTCGCGTGACCGCCGATTTTTTGGTAAAATACGAAACCATGGACGAGGATCAGTTCCGTTTCCTGATGGATACCGAACCCACCCCGACCATCGAAGAGATTGCCGTCATTGCCGAGAAAAAGAAAAAGCGCAGTGAGAGCGAAAACGACCGCAAACGCCGCGGGCAGACCTTTACGGTCAAGCCGTCGGGCGAGGAAAATCTTTCGTCGGATGATTCCGACGAAAACAACCCCGATTCCGTTGAAAAGGCTTCCGAAAGTGACGACAACGGTGAAGATAAGCGGGAAAGCGATAACGAATCGCAAAAACAAGAATAAGGTCGTAACGAAGCAACCCTCTCGAAAGCGAGAGGGTTGCTTTTTTACTTGAAAATTCGAAGCAATCGTGCTAAAATAGAAAAAAAGAGGATGTAAAAATTATGAATATTTCCGCACTGTTTTCTCTGTATATGCCTTTTTTTCTTTTCGTACTCGGCATGATTCTTGCCGCACTTTTGGCGTGGTTCGGAATCGAAGTACGGAAACGGGACAAATTCAACAAAAGCTTTTACCGTGCCGCAACCGTTCAAAAATACTCCGAAGTCGCAAACGATCTCGGAAAATACGGCGAATATCTCACTTCCGAGGTACTTTCCCGTTACCGGAAAGAAGGCGCAAAACTCTTGTTTAACGTGTATATTCCCACCGAAAACGGAAAAACCTCCGAGATCGACATATTGATGATCGGTTCGGACGGAATCGTCGTTTTTGAAAGCAAAAATTACAGCGGATGGATATTCGGAAACGAACACGCGCATTATTGGACGCAGTCTTTGAAAGCGGGGCGCGGGAGTGTCAAGGAGAATTTCTATAACCCGATTTTACAAAACGAAACGCACATCAAAAATTTGCGTGCGCTTTTACCCGAAAGCCTGCGCGACCGCATTCCGCTTTATTCCGTTGTTGTTTTTTCAAACCGCTGTGAATTAAAAAGAGTTACCGTTACCGACCCTGACACGCCGGTCATCCGCCGCTCGGCACTGAATGAAACGCTCCAAAAGCTCTTTTCACGCAATAAGCAAAAAGCAGAACCGCACGAAATCGATAAGCTGTACTCATTACTTTTGCCCTTTGCCAAGGTCGACGAAGAAGTAAAAAACAAACATGTCGCGAATATAAAAAGCTCCGTCTGTGTAAAAAAAGTAAAGAACACGCCCGAAGATTTTGAAAATGCGTCCGTCGCGGCGCAAGAATCTGTCAAAACAAAAATATGTCCGCGCTGCGGAATGCCTTTGGTCATGAGGGTGTCGCGCAGAGGTGAGAGACGCGGAGAAATATTTTTTGGCTGTTCCGCCTACCCGTATTGCCGTTACACGGAAACAAATTCCGTCGGAAACAATGACGTTTCTTCAACCTGAGCCCGTCCGCAGTGCTATTTATCGATCGATCGGCATATATCGTGAAAAAGAGAAAGGAGATTTTTATATGAAGTATTACACTCCCGAAGAATTCGATCCGAAGGTCTTTACGGCGATCGGAAAAGACTGGATGCTCGTTTCCGCTTTTGACGGAGGCAGAACCGACAAAACAATCGGTACGCTTACGGCAAGCTGGGGCGGAATGGGCGTTTTGTGGGGCAAAAACGCATTTTTCTGTTTTGTCCGCCCGCAGCGTTTCACAAAGGAATTTATCGACCGTTCCGACAAGATCAGCCTTTCCTTTTTCGATCCGTCAAAATATCGCGCGGCTCTGAACTACTGCGGAACGCATTCGGGACGCGGCGAGGACAAAATCCGAAATGCAAATCTTCATGCCGCGGTCCGCGACGGTGCCGTATATTTTGACGAAGCGCGCCTTACGATCGTCGGGCGAAAGCTGTTTGCTCAGCCGCTCAATGAGACTTCTTTCCTTGATTCGGCAATCGTGGATAAATTCTATCCCGCAAAGGATTTTCACACGATGTATGTTTGCGAAATTTCGGAAATTTCCGAAAAAACGGAATAAGCGGCAGACAAAGTATTTTCGGCTCAACCCGCGATTGCGCTTTGTTTTCTCATTTCTTTTCTTCGCTTTATTTCTTTCACAAGCAAGAGCCATAAGATCTGATTTATTCACAAATTCCCCTGTTTTTTCCGCGATTCCTGTGCTATAATGTGCTTTGGTTTTGCCCGAAAGCGCGCTTTTTGTCGCGTTTTGTGGTAAAAAAGGAAAACGGAAGTTTCTCTCAACAGAAAAACGGAAAGAAGGGTATCTTTTGAATCTTACAAAAGAAAATAAAGCGCTGTCCCCCGTGCTTTTGGTCGTTTTGTGTACCGTGACATACTTCGTCAGCTACATAACCCGTATCAATTACGGAGCCGTGCTTTTGGAAATGCAGAATGCGACAGGATTTTCCAACGAACAGCTGTCGCTTGCCGTGACGGGGCTTTCGATTTTTTACGGTGCGGGGCAATTGCTGAGCGGCTATCTCGGCGACCGTATCCGTCCGCGATTTTTGATCTCCGCAGGACTTTGCACAACGGCTCTTATGAATTTTCTTTTGCCGTTTTGCCCGAACATCCCCTGCATTACCGCCGCTTGGTGCGTAAACGGTTTGGCGCAAGCCATGATGTGGCCGCCGATCGTAAAGGTTCTGTCGGCTTCCTTGGATTCCGACGGCTATAAAAAAGCCTGCGTCAAGGTCTGCTACGGCAGTGCGCTCGGAACCGTCTCGGTCTATGCGTTCGCTCCCCTTCTGATCCATCTTGCCGGATGGAAATCCATGTTTTTTGTCTCGGCTTTTTCTGCCGCCGTTATGGCGTGTGTCGTTTTTATCAAAATGCCCGACGTGAAAAAAAGCACCGAGATCGCGGCGAAAAAAGCGTCCGCTCCCGCAGTATCGATTCGAAACGCGGCTTTGCCGATCGGGCTTCTGATCCTGATCATGCCTCCCATCATTTTACAGGGCGCCCTTCGCGACGGAGTTCAGACCTGGATGCCGACCTATGTAAAGAACGTATTTCATCTGGAATCGGGCATCGCGATTCTCACCTGCGTTTTAATGCCGATCTTCGGTCTTATCTGCAACGAATTTGCCGCCTTTGTCAACCGCAAATGGATCCGCAACGAGCTTTTGTGCGCTTGTTCCTTCTTCGGTGTCGCCATGGTCTCCGCGATCCTTCTTTCCTTCTTCCATGACGGAAATGTGATTGCGGCCGTACTGCTTGCGACCGTATTGACCGGCTGTATGCACGGCGTCAACGTCATTTTCACCTGCATGATCCCCCCGTATTTTGCTTCAAGCGGAAAGGTATCCTTCGTCTCGGGTCTTTTGAATTCGATGACGTATGTCGGAAGCGCACTTTCGGGCTACGGCTTTGCCGCTCTTTCGACGTCGTTCGGATGGTATTTCACCGTGTGGAGCTGGGCGGCGATCTGTGTTGCCGCCGTTGCGCTTTGCCTTATCGCGGCAAAGCCGTGGGGCAATTTTTCGAGAGTCGAAAAATGAAGTTGTTACCTATCGCAAAAGAAAGCACCGATCCAAGATCGGTGCTTTCTGTTTTTCATCTGTTATCAGAGCGCGTACTGCTTCTTGTACGCTTCGTACTGTTCTTCGAAATCGTGATTGTCGGTCTTCATTTCGCCGAGATACTTATGCACATCCAGCGCATTGTGTCCGGTAATTTCGATGAGACAGCCGGCGATGTTCGAGCAATGGTCGGACACACGCTCGAAATTCGTAAGCAGATCCGACAGCACAAAACCGTGCTCGATGGTGCATTCGTTTTTCTGAAGCCGCAAAACGTGATTGAGCTTGATTCGGTCGCGCAGATAATCGACTACCTGCTCGAGCGGCTCGACTTTTTGCGCCAACGCAAGATCATCGTGAAGATATGCGTCGCAGGCAAGCGTAAGGATCTGCTTCAACGCCGCCGACATAACCGAAATTTCCTTTTGCGCTTCTTCGGAAAAATTGATCTTTTTGTCTTTCAATTCCTCCGCCGATTCGAGAACATTCACCGCGTGGTCGGATATGCGCTCGAAATCGCCGATAATGTGGAGCAGCTTCGTGATCTCATGGCTGTCCGCTTCTGTAAGATCGCGCCCCGAAAGCTTGACAAGATACGTTCCGAGGGTGTCCTCGTAAACATCGCATTTTGCCTCCATTTCGCGTATCTTGTCGGCGGTTTTTTCATCATAATTCCGAATCATATCGAGCGACAGTTTCATCGCGTCGCACGAAAGCGTCGCCATGGTGTGCGCCACTTCGTCGGCGCAGGCGATAGCGACCGAAGGCGTATCCAAAAGACGGTCGTCGAGAAGATTGACATGTTCGTCCTTGTCCTTGTCCCGAACCGAGATTGTCGCAAGCTTTTCGAGTCCCTTGGTAAAGGGCGCGATCAGAGCGACCGACAAAAGCTTGAAGATCGTGTGAACGCCCGCAACGCCCCACATACCGATGGTATCGTTCAAAAATTCAAAATGCAGAACCGCGTCGAGCGCATAGAAGATGCTCAGCCAGAAAACAGCGCCGATGATGTTGAAGTAGAGATGAGCAAGCGCCGCGCGCTTTCCGTTCTTGTTCGCGCCGACCGACGAGATGAGCGCCGTGACGCAGGTGCCGATGTTCTGCCCCATGATGATCGGGATCGCCGCTCCGTACGTGATGGCACCGGTTGCCGTCAACGACTGTAAAATACCGACCGAAGCGGAGGACGACTGGACGATGGCGGTGAGGATAAGACCCGCCATAACGCCGAGAATGGGGTTATCAAACATGGTGAGGATCGAACGGAAGCTCTCGCTTTCTTTCAGCCCCGCAACCGAGCCGGACATCATATTCATGCCGACCATCAGAACGACAAAGCCGAGCAGTATCGCGCCGATATCCTTGCGTTTTCCGCGCTTGGAAAACATGATAAAGCAAATTCCGATGAGTGCCAAAAAGGGCATCCACGAATCGGGCTTTAACCATTCGACCGCCGAAAATTCTCCGCCGCCGACGCCCGAAAGACCTGTCAGCCACGAAGTGACCGCCGTTCCGACGTTTGCGCCCATAATAACGCCGATCGCCTGACGAAGCGTCATGGTACCCGAGTTTACAAAGCCGACCACCATAACCGTCGTCGCCGACGAGGACTGAATGATCGCCGTGACGCCGAGTCCCAAAAGAAAGCCTTTAAATGTATTGGAGGTCATGTTGCCGAGAATCAGCTTCAAACGGTTTCCGGCGCTCTTTTTCAAAGATTCGCCCATTACCTCCATGCCGTACAGAAACAGCGCGAGTCCGCAGACCAGCTGCAGCACGTCAAACAATGTCATACTTTGTCCTTCCCGAACGAAATTCCTTTTTCGTCCCTTCATTTCACACTCTTCGATTTTACACAATTTTATTATAACCGTGCTGTGTTAAATCAAAAATCGGCTCTGTGTTAAATCTGTGTTAAATCCCGTGTCGATTTCGGTCGACCGTGAGAATTTTTCGGTATTTTCGGCAGAACTTCTTGAAATGTACGTGCATTTGTGTTACAATAATAAAATACAATAGGAATATTGTGTGGGTCGGTATCTTCCCGCGCGCTCCGTATTTCAAATAAAAGGGAGCTTTAAGAGGATTTTTATGAAAATTTGCATTGTTCAGCCCGCTTATTCCGCCGATTACGCTCGGTCGGACGAATTTTTCGAAAAAACGCTGTCGTATCTCGACGCCTGCGACGAGAGCATGGATGTCGTCGTGTTTCCCGAGGATTCCGATCAGCCGTGCTATTGCGCATCCAAAGAGCAAAACGACGAAGCAGTCGCAAAATATAACCAGATCCTCTTGAGAAAAGCCTCCGAAACGGCAAAGCGATGTCACTGTATTTTGTTTATCAACGCGCGCCACGACGCGGGAAACGGTTTTCGCAATACGACCTACGCCTTTGACCGCGAAGGAAAGATCGCGGGCTTTTACGACAAACAGCATCTTGTGCCGTCGGAGAGCAGCGTTATGCACCTCGACGACGAATATTCCTTTTCGCCGACCTTTCCGACAATCGTGACGGTGGAGGGAATCCGTTTTGCATTTCTCACCTGCTACGATTTCTATTTTTACGAAAATTATGCGAATATCGCGCGCTTCCGTCCCGACGTCATTATCGGCTGTTCGCACCAGCGCAGCGATCCGCAGCATTATCTCGAGTGCATGAGCTCTTTTCTCGCCTACAACACCAACGCCTACGTTCTGCGCGCTTCGGTCAGCATGGGCGAGGACAGCGAGATCGGCGGCGGCAGTATGATCGTCGCGCCCGACGGAAAGATCCTTCTGAACATGAAGAGCCGCGTCGGCATGGAAACGCTTGAAGCGGATTTTACGAAAAAGTTTTACAAGCCCGCGGGCTTCGGCAATCCGCCCTCGTCGCATTTTGATTACTGCGAAAAAGGCCGCCGCCCGTATAAATACCGTCCCGCCGGTCCTTTCCTTGTACGAAACGACGAAAAGACCGCCTATCCCCGCTCCTCGTCGGTCGACGGATTTTACGGTGCCGCGCCGAAAAGCAGTCTTTATTCGATTGCCTGTGCCGTTGCGTCGGGCTGTGACGAGACGCTGCTCACGGTTTATTCGACGCGGGACGGAAAGGCGGTCCTTGCGCCCGACGAGGCGCTCGAAAACATTTCCGACGGACACGGAAAAATTCGGGAGTATACCCTTTCGGAGCTTTCCCTCTTTGATTTCGGCAAGGGCTTCGGAGAGGAATTTGCCCATCTTCCCATTGCAACGCTTGCGAACGTTTTTCAAAAATACACCTGTCACACGCTCTTCGCGCTCTTGCTGAAAACGCCCGACAAAGCGCTTATTGAAGAGATCGCACGTCTTGTTTTTCTGTACGACTGCGCAAAATACACCCTTCTTCTCGTCGAAGACGAAAAGACGCTCGCCCTTTTGAGGGGGGCCGCGCCTTCCCTCCCCCGCGCGCTGTACACAAGAGAGCTTTCCGAAAAGACGCTTTGCGCCGCCGAAGAATACGGCTGTGTGCGCATCGCCGCAGATCTTGATCGGTGGAGCGAGGAAAGTATAAAAGGAGCGCACAAGCGGGGGCTTTATGTCGAAGCCCTTTTGCGCGACGCGAGTGACAGCGAAGAAAAAGCGCAAAAGGCGCTTTCGCTCGGCGTTGACGTTGTCGCTTCCGAACGCTGCCGCACCGTCGCACGCGCCGTAAAGAACACGAAACACCTTATCGGAGGAAACACCGTATTATGAGTATAAAAGCAGCATTCGTCTCGCTCGGCTGTCCGAAAAATCAGCTCGACAGCGAGGTCATGATCTCAAAACTCGCCGAGTCGGGTATCGAGATTGTCGAAGAGGACATTCACGCCGACGTCGTAGTCGTCAACACCTGTGCCTTTATTCAAAGCGCCAAGGAGGAGGCAATCGAGAACATTCTCGACGTCGCGTGGCTCAAGAAAAACAAAAATCTTCGCGGCATCGTCGTTACGGGCTGTCTCGTTTCGCGCTACGGCGATGAAATATTAAAAGAGCTTCCCGAGGTCGACGCCATTTGCGGCGTCGGAAATTTGGACGACATTGTCGCCGCCGTCACCTACGCTTACGAAAACGGAAACAAAGAGGTCGAAAGCGACAAAAAGTTCCGTGCGATCTCCGCGCCCGAAGCTCAGCTTCTCGGCGGCGACCGCGCCGTATCCGACCCCTCCTATTCGGTCTATCTCAAAATTTCCGAGGGCTGCGACAACCGCTGCACCTACTGCGTCATCCCGTCGATACGCGGAAAATTCCGCTCACGTCCGATGGAGGACGTCGTTGCGGAGGCAAAGGAGCTGGTCGGTCTCGGCGCAAAGGAGATCATCCTGATCTCGCAGGACACGACGCGTTACGGAATCGATCTGTACGGGGAATTCCGTCTTGCGGCGCTTTTGCGTGAGCTTTGCAGGATCGACGGACTTCATTGGATCCGCCTTCTTTACTGCTATCCCGACGAGATCACCGACGAGCTGATCGACACGGTGGCAAGCGAAGAAAAGATCGTAAAATACATCGATATGCCCATTCAGCACATATCCGACAGCATATTAAAAGCGATGAACCGCAGAGGCGACGGCGCTCTGGTGCGCGATACCGTTTCGCGCCTGCGAAAGAAAATCCCCGATCTCATTCTGCGCACGACCGTTATCGTCGGTTTTCCGGGCGAGACGAAAGAAAACTTCGCCGAGCTTTGCGAATATTTGAAGGAAGCGAAATTCGACCGTTTGGGCGTTTTCACCTATTCGGCGGAAGAGGGCACGCCCGCCGCGCGCATCAAAGAGGGCAAAGTTCCCGAAAATACCAAGGAACATCGCATGGATGTCATTATGAAAAATCAAATGAGTATTCATGAGAAAAACAATCAAAAATTCGTCGGCAAGACCCTCGAGGTTTTGACCGAGGGCTACGACATTCCCTCGGGCGTACACGCCGGACGAAGCTACGCAGACGCGCCCGATATCGACGGAAAGGTCTTCTTCCCCGCTCCGCGCTCGCTTGAGGCGGGTCGCTTCGTAAAGGTGAAGATCACCGACGCCGTGGAATACGATCTTTTCGGAGAGCTTGTTTCCGAAGAGTAAGAAAAGGAGGCTTCATTATGAATCTGCCGAACAAACTGACAATTGCGCGGGTAATTTTGGTTCCCTTTTTCATGATCTTTATTATCCTGCCCGACATTTCTCCTCTTTCGCAGCTCACAAGCGATCTCATCGCCGCCATCCTTTTCGGCATTGCTTCGCTTACCGATATGCTCGACGGAAAAATCGCGCGAAAGTATAACCTGATCACCGATTTCGGAAAATTCATGGATCCGATCGCCGACAAGCTCATGACTTTCGGCGCGTTCTTTATGTTCATGGTCTCCGACGTTTACGCGCATTACCGTTTTGCCTTTGCTTTTGTCGTTTTTGTCGTTCTGGTGCGCGAATTTGCCGTGACCTCGCTTCGCCTTGTGGCGCAGACCTCGGGCGGAAAGGTCATTGCCGCCGGTATGTCGGGAAAGATCAAGACCGTTTCGCAGATCATTTTTATCCTCATCGTCCTTTTGGAAAAGCATGTCTTTTTCTTCTCGGATTTCTGTGCGCACTATATGCCCCTGTCGGTGCTTGCGTGCGCGGTGATGCTTTTCTTCACCGTTCTTTCGGGAATCGAATATTTCAAGGACAATCTCTCCTTTCTTGACCCCTCGAAATAAGCGACTCTTTTTTCTTCCACTTTCAATTATTTTATTCGGGAGTTTGTTATGTCTGTATTCAAAAACCTGATCTATGACCTCGACTCCATCAAGCGGCGCGACCCGGCGGCGCGGAGTCGATTGGAGGTTTTTTTACTGTATTCGGGCTTTCACGCCGTGATCCATTATCGGATCGCTCACTTTTTTCATAAACACCACATGAAATTCATCGCGCGGCTCATCTCGCAGAACGCCCGTTTTTTGACGGGCGTCGAGATCCACCCCGGCGCCAAGATCGGGCGCGGGCTTCTGATCGACCACGGCTCGGGCGTCGTTATCGGCGAGACCGCCGAGATCGGAAACGACTGTACCATTTATCAAGGTGTGACGCTGGGCGGCACGGGTAAAGACGTCGGAAAACGCCACCCCACCATCGGAAACAACGTGCTGATCGGTGCGGGCGCGAAAGTGCTCGGACCGTTTACCGTCGGAGACGACGCGAAGATTGCGGCGGGCGCGGTCGTTTTGGCTGCCGTTCCGCCGAATTCCACCGCCGTCGGCGTTCCCGCACGGATCATCTGCCGCAAGAAGCAGATCGACCCTGCCGAGGAACTGGATCAGGTACATATCCCCGATCCCGTTTCGCAGGAGCTTTGCCGACTGCACGGCGAGATTGAACTTTTGGAAAAGAAAATTGCCGAAATGTCCCGCAACGGTTCGTTTGAAAAGGCGGAGGATGCGGATCAAAACACGGCAAATAAAGAAAAGGACGAGGAAAAAAATGAAACTGTATAATTCGCTTACCCGTCAAAAGGAAGAATTTGTTCCGAAGGACCCGACGGAAGTCAAAATGTACACCTGCGGTCCGACCGTTTATCATTTTGCCCATATCGGAAATTTGCGTTCGTATATCATGGAGGACGTTCTCGAAAAATATCTGCGCTATGTCGGCTATCCCGTGAAGCGCGTGATGAACATCACCGACGTTGGTCATCTTTCGAGCGACGCCGACACGGGCGAGGACAAAATGTTAAAGGGCGCCAAGCGCGAACACAAGACCGTTATGGAGATTGCGCGCTTTTACACCGACGCCTTTTTCGAAGACTGCCGCAAGTTAAATATCAAGATTCCCGATGTGGTCGAACCCGCAACGCACTGCATCGACGAATTTATCCGCGTAATCGGCGTTCTTTTGGACAAAGGCTACGCCTACAGTGCCGGCGGAAACATTTATTTTGATACGTCCAAGCTCAAGGAATACTACGTATTCAACAATTTTGCCGAAGAAGATCTTCAGGACGGCGTGCGCGACGGTGTGGAACGCGACGACAACAAGCGCAACAAGGCGGATTTCGTTCTGTGGTTCACCAAAAGCAAATTTGAAGATCAGGAGCTGAAATGGGATTCCCCGTGGGGCGTCGGCTATCCCGGATGGCATATCGAATGCTCCTGCATTTCGATGAAGCACCTCGGCGAATATCTCGATATCCACTGCGGCGGGATCGACAACGCTTTTCCGCACCATACCAACGAGATCGCGCAGAGCGAGGCGTATCTCGGTCATCCGTGGTGTCATTATTGGTTCCATGTTCTGCACCTCAACACGCAGGGCGGAAAGATGAGCAAGTCGAAGGGCGAATTTCTGACCGTTTCACTTCTGGAAAGCAAAGGCTATTCCCCCGTCGTATACCGCTTCTTCTGCCTCTTGTCGCATTATCGCAAATCGCTTCTTTTCAGCTATGAAAACCTCGACAACGCGAAGGGCGCGTACGAAAAGCTTATCGCGCGCATCGCAAAGCTCGAAAAGGGCGGTGAAGTTGACAAAGAAGCTTTTGAAAAGCTGAAGAGCGGATTTTGTGAGGCGATGGACAACGATCTCAACACCTCTCTTGCCGTAACGTCGCTTTACGATGTGCTGAAAGCCGACACAAACGACGCGACCAAACGCGCGCTGATTGCCGATTTTGACCGCGTTTTGTCGCTCGATCTTTTGAAAAATGCCGACAAGCTGAGCGAAAAGACCGAGGAAGCCCCCGCCGAAAACGACGGATTTTCCGCGATGGTCGAAGAGGCTCTCGCCCGCCGTGCCGAGGCAAAGAAAGCAAAGAATTTTGCCGAGGCCGACCGCATCCGCGACGAGCTTGCGGCAAAGGGCGTCACCATCATCGATACGGCGCAGGGTGCGAAATGGAAGAAAGCGTAATGACCGCGGGTGCGGACGAAAAGGCAAGAGCGCTCGGTTACGGCATTTTGCAGCTGGCGTATATCGGTGACGCCGTAATGGAGCTGTATGTGCGCGAATATCTTTTGTCGCGCGGCAATTTCCCGACGGGAAAGCTTTCCAAAATGGCAAAGGCTTTTGTCAGCTGTGAGGCACAAAGCGACGCAGCGGCACGCATCGAAGCCGAATTTACCGAAGAGGAGGCGTCGGTTTTCCGCCGCGGACGCAACGCCAAAACCAAACACACGCCGTCGCACGGCGAGGTCATTCAATATAAACGGGCAACGGGACTGGAGGCGCTTTTCGGGTACCTCTATCTCACCTCCCGCGACGCGCGTGCGCGTGCGCTGTTCCGAAAGGCATTTGCGGATGAAGAGCGGGACGGACAAGACGAAAGCAAGTGCTCTCCGTCCGAAAAATTTTCCGAAAACCTCTCCGAAAAGCCATAGAAAACAAGAAACGGAAAAACGGGAGAAAAATAAAGAAAAGGAAAGCAGAGGAAGAAAAAATGAATCTTTCCGATAACAATAACAATACCGAAAAGGCAAAGAAAAAGAAGGATCGGGAAAAGCACGAAAAATTCGTGATACAGGATCTGTTTCTTTTGATCTTTTATCTCATCATATCCGCCATCGGCATTTCGCTTTGTCTCACCCGCGGCGAAAACGCGGGTATCGGACACATGGCGGGAATCGCGCTGTGTCTTTGCGGGATCGCGACGTTTAAGTTTTCGAAATACCGCGCTGCGCTCAAAGAGCACGCCGGCGAGATGATCTTCATCGTCGTTTTGTTCGGCGTTTCGCTGTTTACCCTGTTTGCACATTTACTGTAATGCGGACTTTGCTTCCCCGCTTGAGCCGAACAAAGGCACAAGCGGGGCTTTTTTCGGCTTGAGAGCCGCAAAAAACGTTCCCGAGCAAAGAGAACGGGCGAGAAAAAGGAAGAAAAAGCGCAAAAACGAGACATTTTATAGTATTTTTTTAAAAATGGGGTTGACAAACGAAAACTTTATGCTATAATAGTAAAGGTTCGGAAATTCGGGGCTTTTTTGTTCCCGTCTTTCCTCTTATCCGCCCCGCGCGGACAGGAAACAATCAAAACGGATGTTGACTACTTTATTCGGATTTGGAGGATCACGTTATGTCTACATTTATGGCAAAAGCCGAAACCATCGAGCGCAAGTGGTATGTGATCGATGCAGCCGGCAAGCCCCTCGGCAAGGTTGCCGTTCAGGCTGCCGATATTCTTCGCGGTAAGCACAGACCGGAGTTTACTCCCCACGTCGACTGCGGCGAATTCGTTATCATCATCAACGCAGCAAAGGCTGTTCTCACCGGCAAGAAATTGGAACAGAAGATGTATTACCATCATTCGGGCTACATCGCAGGTCTCAAGGCAGTTGACTACAAGACCTTGATGCACAACCGTCCCGAAATGGCAATGGAACTTGCGGTTAAGGGTATGCTCCCCCACAACACCATCGGCGATAAGAGCTTTACGAGACTTCACGTCTACGCCGGTGCGGAACACGATCATGCGGCTCAGAAGCCCGTCGTGCTTTAATTGAACAGGAAGGAGTAACATACTATGTATACAAGTGCAAAGCCTTATTTCTACGGCACAGGCAGAAGAAAAAGCTCGGTTGCCCGCGTTCGCATTATGCCCGGCACCGGTGCGATCACCATTAACGGCCGCGACATCGACGATTATTTCGGTCTCGGCACGCTGAAGCTCATCGTAAATCAGCCCTTCGAAACGACCGGTACCGCCGGCACGTTCGACCTCATCTGCACCGTTAAGGGCGGCGGCGTTTCCGGTCAGGCAGGCGCTATCCGTCACGGTCTTGCAAGAGCGCTTCTTCAGGCAGACCCCAACTACCGTCTCGTCCTCAAGAAGGCAGGCTTCCTCACCCGCGACCCTCGTATGAAGGAAAGAAAGAAGTACGGTCTGAAGGCCGCTCGTCGCGCACCTCAGTTCAGCAAGCGATAATTTCTCTTACAAAATGCTCAAAAGCCCTGAAAACACTACGTTTTCGGGGCTTTTTATTTTTGATACTTCTGTTTCTGTTTGAGGAAATTTGATGCTCTTTATCCCCTTTTTAATGGGTTAACCATAGGGGAAAACTTGTTTTTGGACCCATAATGGGTTAAAAAATAGGGGAAAAATTGCCTTCTTTCCTCGTTTGGGGAAGCCTGTGCAAAGATCAATTTTTAACTCTTAGTGCTTTTGTTTCGGTTTGAATCTCTTTGCCGTAGTTTATTCCCATATATTCCATATCATAAAGTTTAAGACCCAGTTGCCAGTCATGGTAGCTGGGTCTTTTTTTGTATCTGCTGATTCCATAGAACAAGCAAATGGAGGTTGTATGAAAAAAATCTTAGAAAAATTTCTCGGACCCTTATATTTTTGCCTTTCTCGTGTTCTACCCCTTGAGGGGATAAACCCTCTCAACTGCACCTTGACAATTAAATACACATTCAACAGGTACATTCCTGATCGGGGGCGAAGGCCCCAGCCGGATGAAGGTGCGCCACGAACTTCCTGCCCATAAGGGTTATCACGGAAAGCAAGGTTGGTAGCGATTCCGAACCATTCTGAAATATCCGCTTGCTGCGGATAAGGCGATGAAACGATTCAGGGACAATGATACTTCCCTATGGGGCTGGCGGAGTACCCGGCAGAGGTGAGATTCCTATGAGTTCGGTCAGCAGCCGAACGCCTGTTGATTTCCTTTTCTGCATTTTGGGTTCGAGGAAAAATGAAATGCAGCGACGAAAGCCCCAAAAGGTATTTTGAGGCTTTCGTGGATCAGAAATGATTCAAATAAAGAGAAAGGAGGAAAACCCCATGGAAAACTGTAAGGTGATCGCCATCACGAATCAGAAGGGCGGCGTCGGCAAGACGACGACCGCAGTCAATCTCGGCGTGGGACTTGCAAGCTCCGGCAAACGGGTCCTGCTGGTGGATGCTGATCCGCAGGGCAGCTTAACCGTGAGCCTCGGCATAAAGAACCCCGACGAGCTGGAGGTATCGCTGTCGTCCCTTATGCAGTCGGTCATTGATGATGAGCCGCTTGCGGAGGGTGCAATTATCCGGCACCAGGAAGGTGTGGATTTGCTTCCCTCAAACATTGAGCTCTCCGGTATGGAAACAGGTCTGTTCAATGTCATGAGCCGTGAGTATGTTCTGAAGAACGCCATCGACGGCATGAGAAAGAGCTACGACTACATTCTGATTGACTGTATGCCCTCTCTGGGCATGATGACGGTCAATGCGCTGGTTGCGGCAGACAGTGTGATTATCCCGTCTCAGCCGAATTTCCTGTCAACCAAAGGTCTTAACCTGCTTCTGCGCTCCATTTCAAAGATCAAGCGGCAGATCAATCCGAGACTGAAGATTGACGGCATTTTGCTGACGATGGTGGATAACCGCACCAACAACGCCAAGGCGATTATTTCCTCGCTTCGTTCCACCGTGGGAGAAAACATCCGCGTGTTCCGTTCCGAGATTCCCTTTTCGGTAAGAGCTGCGGAGTGCAGTCTTTCCGGAGAAAGCATCTTCTCCCACGACAGGAACGGCAAGGTCGCAGCGGCGTATGGGCTGCTCACGAAGGAGGTGACAGAGATTGAAGAGCGTGCAAAAAATCGATCTGGGCCTGACCGGGTACGATGAGCTTTTCATGAATGAC
>ENA-OUQF01000254-OUQF01000254.1-human-gut-metagenome-genome-assembly--contig:-NODE-254-length-45975-cov-31.871929_pt1 | contig 45975 bp, 37 predicted proteins | sample MGYA00237947_ERZ548826 | MGnify/ENA primary metagenome ERZ548826 (study PRJEB26490, sample SAMN05194701) | human gut metagenome | biome: terrestrial biome; feature: human-associated habitat; material... | reverse complement strand
AAGGACTCGTCATCAATGGTGCCCACGTCGGTGACCAGGGCTACCTTGGTGATCACGGCATCCTCTGCCTTGGCGGTGCCGCCAAACAGAGCGCAGCAGCTAACGGCCAGCGCCAGCGCCAGAACGAGGGAAAGGATCTTCTTCATGTATTTACCTCCTTAAAATGGATGTCACCGCCCAAACAGGCCGCAACAACGTGAAAATCTCGCGCCGGGAATTTCTCTTTTCCGGGCGACATTATTATAGTACCACCCATTTGATTCGTTTGCAAGGCGTTGTTTTATACAAGATTCGTCAATACTTTTTAGCCATTTTCTCCACAATGGAAACGGTTCCTCTTTATATTCTTCGACGTTTAATCCAAAAAGCCAAATTATTGCTCTTCCCCATCGTTTCTTCTTTCGCCGAATTCAGCAATAAATTGTTTCAAATAAGCTGGCACTTCCCGAAAAAAGGCTTCTTCCATGCCATCGGAATATGACAACCCCGCGCCGGGATGATCCGGCGCGGGGGGAACATTATGCCATATAGACTCAGTTTTCTTTCCGCTTGGACACCACATCAAAAATGACGGCGGCCAGCAGGACCAGGCCTTTGACGACCTTCTGATAGTTGGCATCCACGCCCATGATGGACATACCGATGTTGATAACGCCCATCAGGATCGCGCCCACGATAACGCCGGGAACGGTGCCAATGCCGCCGTAGGCGGAAGCGCCGCCGATGAAGCAGGAGCCGATGGCATCCATCTCGTAGTTCTGGCCATAGGTAGGCTGGGCGGAGGTCAGGCGGGCGATGGTCAACATTCCCGCGAACGCAGCCAGCAGGCCCATATTGGCATAGGCGACAAAATAGATCTTCTTCGTGTTGATGCCGGAAAGCTTGGTCGCCAGCTCATTACCGCCCACAGCATAGAAATGACGGCCAATGGTGGTCTTGGAGGTGATGTAGGAATAGATGGCAATGATCAAGGCCACCCAGATCAATGCGGTAGGCAGGCCCTTGTGCTTCGCCAGCTTATAGGAGAAGAACGCGATCAGCGCCACGATCACAGCAGACTTAATCACGGTGCTCAGCAGGGACTCCACCTCATAACCCTTTTTGATGCGGCTGGCACGGTTGATGAACGTGACCACCACAAGCACGACGGCAGCGATGGCAGCGACCACCAGGCAGAGAATATTGATGCTCTCGCCATGGAATACATCCGGGACATAGCAGTCCGCACCGCCGCCGAACAGGCGGATAAAGGTAGCGTCTTTCACCGCCAGGGTCTTGCCCTGGAGCACCACGTTGGACAGGCCGCGGAACGCCAGCATACCGGCCAGGGTGGTTATGAAGGGGGGCACCTTGACATAGGCGATCCAGAAAGCCTGCCAGGAACCGATGGCCAGTCCAATGGCCAGCATAGCCACAATGGCGACCCACATATTCACGCCCTTGCTCATCATCACCGCGCCAATGGCGCCGACGAAACAGACAACGGAGCCAACGGAAAGGTCGATATTGCCGCCGGTAAGAATGCACAGCAGCATGCCGGTTGACAGCACGAACACGTAAGCGTTCTGGGCAAACAGGTTATTGATATTCTGCGGCAGCAGGATCTTGCCGTTGGTCTGCCACGTGAAGAACAGAGACACCAGCACCAGCACCAGCACCATAGTGTACTTCTGGACAAAGCCGGTCACTGATTTCTTGCCCAACGCGGGGGCGGACTTATTGCTTGAAGCATCCAATGTAACATCCTTTTTCATCAGCGGTGTCTCCTTTTTAGTGATTGGTTGATTTCAGAATTGCACCCATGATCTTCTCTTGGGTGGCATCTTCGCCGGGGAACTCGCCCACGATCCTGCCCTCATTCAACACATAGATGCGGTCGCTCATGCCGAGAATTTCCGGCAGCTCGGAGGATATGATGATCACCGATTTTCCCTCCGCCGCCAGCTGGTTGATGATGCAGTAGATCTCATATTTCGCGCCCACGTCGATACCCCTGGTAGGCTCGTCCAGAATCAGGATATCCGGCTCGGCAAACATCCACTTGGCCAGCAGAACCTTCTGCTGATTGCCGCCGGAGAGATTGCCCACGTTCTGCTCCACGGTGGGGCACTTGGTCCCCAGCTTGTCCTTATACGCCACAGCGGCGGCATACTCCTGATCCTGGTCGATAATGCCCCGATGGGACACGGCGGGCAGGTTTGCCAGGGTGGTATTGACCCGGATGGGGTTGGACAGGATCAGTCCGCTGCCCTTGCGGTCCTCGGTAACGTAGGCCAGCTTGTGGGCGATGGCATCCTTCACCGTATGCAGGTGCACCTGCTTGCCGTCGATGTATACGCTGCCGGTGATATTGGAGCCGTAGCTTCTGCCGAATACGGACATGGCAAGCTCAGTCCGGCCCGCCCCCATCAGGCCGGAGATGCCCAGCACCTCGCCCTTGCGGACGTAAAGGGACACATCGTCCACCACCTTCTTGTCGGTGTAGACGGGATGATAGACGTTCCAGTTCTTGACCTCCAGGGATACATCGCCGATCTGCACGCCATGCCGCTTGGGGAAGCGGTCAGCGATCTCACGGCCCACCATGCCCTTGATAATGCGGTCCTCGCTGATATCATCCGTCCCCTTGTGCAGCGTTTCGATCGTATGACCATCGCGGATGACGGTGATATCGTCGGCGACATAGGATACCTCGTTCAGCTTGTGGGAGATGATAATGGAGGTCAGGCCCTCCCGCTTGAGGCGCAGGAGCAGGTCCAGCAGCGCCCTGGAATCCGTCTCGTTCAGGGAAGAGGTCGGCTCGTCCAGAATCAGCAGCTTGGCATTCTTGGCCAATGCCTTGGCAATTTCCACCAGCTGCTGCTTGCCCACGCCAATGTCCTTGACCAGGGTGTGTGAGGATTCCGTCAGGCCCACGGAGCGAAGGTATTTAGTAGCCTCCGCATGGGTCTTGTTCCAGTCAATGGCAAAGGGAGTCCCCTTCTCATTGCCCAGGAACATGTTTTCGCCAATGCTCATCTGCGGGACCAGGGCCAGCTCCTGATGGATGATAACGATACCCAGGTTCTCACTGTCCTTGATTTTGGAAAATTTACACTCTTCACCGTTGTAGATGATTTTGCCGGAATAGGTGCCGTGAGGATAAATACCGCTGAGGACCTTCATCAGCGTGGATTTACCCGCACCGTTTTCACCCACCAGCGCATGAATGGAGCCGCGTTCCACCACGAAATTCACATCATCCAGCGCCTTAACGCCCGGAAATTCCTTGGTGATGTTTTTCATTTCAAGAATAATGTCCGACAAGTTACCGCCTCCTGAACATTTTTAAAACGGAAAGCACAGTTTTGTGAAGAAAACGTTTTTTCTCCACAAAACCGGGCTTTCCTATTTTGGATATTGGGCAAGGCGCGGATGCGCCTTGCCCAACGGGAAAATCAAGTCATATCAGACTTATTCCAGGCCCAGCTCCTCAGCAGTGTAGTAGCCGGAATCCACCAGCAGCTCCTGGATCATGTCGGGAGTGCAGGCGACGGGCTCGCACAGGAAGGAGGGGATGATGCCGGTGCCGTTGTCGTAGGTCTCGGTATCATTGATCTCAGGCTCAGTGCCCTGCATGATGGCGTCAACCATGGTGACGACCTGCGCAGCCAGGGTACGGGTGTCCTTGAAGATGGACATGGCCTGATCGCCAGCCAGCATGGCAATGGTGGACTGAACGTCGCAGTCCTGACCGGTCAGCACAGGCCACTCGCCGGTGTAGTTGGCATGCAGCGCGTTCTGGACGCCCAGAGAGGTGGAGTCGTTGGAGCACAGGACGGCGTCCAGCTGAGTGCCATCAGCGTAGTAGGAGCTGAGGATGGTCTCAAAACGGGCCTGGGCAGCGTCAGTCGCCCAGTTGGCGGTCGCCACAACGGCCTTCTCGGTCTGGCCGGAGGGGCAAACCAGCTTGCCAGACTCCAGGTAAGGAGTCAGGATGCTCATTGCGCCGTCGAAGAAGAAGTTGATGTTGTTGTCGCCGGGGTCGCCGGTGATGAACTCGATGTTGAAGGGGCCATCAGCATTGTCCAGATCCAGAGCATCACGGATGAACTCGCCCTGCTTCACACCAACCAGCCAGTTGTCGAAGGTGGCGTAGTAGGAGACAGCGTCAGAGTTCATGATCAGGCGGTCATAGGCGATGACGGGGATACCGGCTTCCTTGGCCTGTGCCAGCACAGTGCCCAGGGAGTCGCCGTCGATGGAAGCAATGACCAGAACCTGGCAGCCATCGGCGATCATGGTCTCGATCTGAGAAACCTGAGTGGGGATGTCGTTGGCGCCGAACAGCAGCTCGACCTCATAGCCAGCCTTTTCCAGCTCGGCCTTCATGTTCGCGCCGTCCTGATTCCAGCGCTGCAGATCCTGGGTGGGCATGGAAACGCCGACCAGCTTGCCTTCTGCCTTGGCGGAGCCGCTGAACAGTGCGCAGCAGGCAACGACCAGAGCCAGAGCGATGACGAGGGAAAGAATCTTCTTCATGTGTATGCCTCCTTAAAATTTATGTTACAGTCCCAAGGGACGATAACGACGTAAATTGCGGAGTTCTATCATCAACTATATTTGACTTTCCAGCTTTTTTCAACTGATGTTATTATATTACCATTCGTGGAATTCTTTTTCAAGGCGATGTTTTTCACAAGATTTGTTCATCAGTTTTAGGCAAATTGTCAAATTGGAAACGGTTATATTTTATAGAGTTTAACGCTAAACCTATAAATTCGCTTTTCATATTGGATTATCTTGCCTTTTATGGCAATGAACCGCCGCTGTATTTTTTTGTGCTGCGCAGCCGCAAAACAGTTGCCATTGAAGGAAATACGTGGTATCATGTAACCGTTGACGGCAAAAAGGCACTGGTTTGCCGCAGAGAAATGCCGCTTTGGCGGCGGAAGGGAGCCGTATCAGGATGCAGGAATGGAATGACGTTTATGATGAGAACCGCCAGCTGACGGGCCGGGTGCATCTGCGGGGGACGCCCTGGCAGCCGGGGGATTACGGGCTGGTGGTATGCGTGTGGGTATACGACGGCCTGGGGCACCTGCTGCTGACCCGGCGCGCCAAGGGAAAGAGCTTCCACGGCACCTGGGAGAATTCCGGCGGGGCCGCCAAGGCCGGGGAAACCAGCCGCCAGGCCATTGCCCGGGAGCTGTATGAGGAGACAGGCATCCGGGCGAAGGAGGAAGAATTTGAATTTCTGTACACCGAGCGGGACAGGAATACCTTCTATGATTTCTACTGCCTGAAGCGGTGCATCCCGCTGAAGGAGATCGTCCTGCTGCCCGGCGAAACGGACGCGGTCATGTGGGCGGGATACGGAAAGGTCCGCTGGATGATCCGCGCCAAAAAGATCTGTCACATCATCGCCTCTCAATATTGCCGTCAGGAGGCAGAACTGAAAAAGCGGAACCTGGATCCTGCTGATCCGACCATTGGCCGATTTATATAATGAAGCCAGAGGACCTATGGTTCTTTTGGTTTCATCCACGATTTTTTGCTTCACTGGGAAATGCTCATCTTTTTTGCTTGACACCGCAGGAGGCGCATGGCATAACGCGGCTCAATGCGGCGCGTTCAGGCAAAGCAGCACTGTCTTGCCGCATGCGGCAGGACGTTTTCGTTACACAAAAACACCGCCCGGTATTTTCGTCCGAGCGGTGTTTTTGCTTTATACGCTGTATTTCGGTTCGCAGGTCAGGTTGACGCCCAGGCGCTTGAAGACCTTTTCGTCCACCGGGGAGAGGATCACGGTGGAGTGGACATCGCAGCCCTTGAGCTTGCTCAGCTGCTCCATGGCCAGCTCCGCCAGGGGGTTGGTGGCGGCGCAAATGGACAGGGCGATCAGGGTTTCGTCGGTGTGCAGGCGGGGGTTGCGGTTGCCCAGGTGGGCGACCTTCAGGTGCTGGATGGGGTCGAGCACCACCGGGCTCATCAGGTGCATTTCGTCCGGGAGGTTGCTCAAGTGCTTCAGGGCGTTGAGCAGCAGGGCCGAGGACGCGCCCAGCAGGTCTGTGGTGCGGCCGGTGACGATGCTGCCGTCGGGCAGTTCCATGGCAGCGGCGGCGTCCCCGGTCTGGGCCTCCCGCTCCAGGGCGGGGGCAACGGTGGAGCGCTCCTCCGGGGTGACGCCCGCCTTGCGCATCAGCAGCTCCAGCTTGCGCACCACCTCTTCGCCGCATTTGCCCTGCTTCAGCTCGCACATGGCCACATAGTAGCGGCGGATGATCTCCTGGCGGGAGGCAGCCTTTACCGCCTCGTCGTCAAAGATGCAGTTGCCCGCCATGTTGACACCCATGTCCGTAGGGGACTTGTAGGGGCAAACACCCATGATCTTTTCGAACAGGGCTTCCAGAATGGGGAAAGCCTCCACGTCCCGGTTATAATTTACGGTGGTGACGCCGTAGGCGTCCAGGTGGAACGGGTCGATCATGTTCACGTCATTCAGGTCGGCGGTGGCAGCCTCATAGGCCAGGTTCACGGGGTGATTCAGCAGGATATTCCAGATGGGGAAGGTCTCGAATTTGGCATAGCCCGCCTGGATGCCCCGCTTGTTTTCATGGTACACCTGGCTCAGGCAGGTGGCCAGCTTGCCACTGCCGGGGCCGGGGGCGGTGACCACCACCAGGGAGCGGGAGGTCTCGATATACTCATTTTTGCCGAAGCCCTCCTCGCTGACCACAAAGGCAGTGTTGGCGGGGTAGCCCTCGATGCTGTAATGGTGATAGACCCGGATGCCCATTCCCTCCAGCCGGGACTGGAAGGCGGTGGCCAGGGTCTGCCCGTGGAACCGGGTGAGCACCACGCTGGACACGTATAGCCCAAAATCCCGGAACACGCCGATCAGCCGGATCACGTCCCGGTCATAGGTGATGCCCAGGTCGCCCCGGATCTTGTTTTTCTCAATATCGTCGGCGTTGATGGCAATGACCATCTCCACCTGATCCTTCAGCTGCAACAGCATCCGCAGCTTGCTGTCCGGCTGAAAACCGGGAAGCACCCGGGAGGCATGATTGTCGTCATACAGCTTGCCGCCGAATTCCAGATACAGCTTGCCGCCAAATTTCGCGATCCGCTCCTTGATGTGCTCGGACTGCATTTGCAGATACTTGTCGTTGTCAAAGCCCTTTTTTACCATAGACGCTTCACCGTAACCCCTCTTCAAATTCGACATCAATTATACCCCATCCGCCCTTCAATAGCAAGTGCCAAATGCGCCGCTTCCCGCTGCCCCCCTCCGAGGGTGGTGCTCCGCGCAGCGAATCAAGATAGCGATGATTGCCGGTGGCAATCATACACCTGTTTCGTGCCGCGATAGCGGCAAAAGGGGTGTCGTCGGTGATTTTCAGCTGCTACTATTCATCGAACAACACCCCCTCTGCGACTCGCTAAGAGCCGCCTAACGGCGGTTGCTCGCTTGCATAGCGCCTGCGCATCGCTAAGTCAGCCCTTACGGGCTGCCAGCTCCCCCATCGGGGAGCCAAGGGCGCTAAGCTTGTAGGGAACGGACTGCATTCCATTCAGCGTACCTCAGCAGAAAACTCCCCCGGCCGGGAAGCCGGGGGAGTTTGGGAGTTTGGAGATCAGGCTCTCTTCTTGCGCAGGGCCATCATGGTAACCAGTGCGGCGGCGGCCAGGATCATGACCGCTGCGGCAACCTCAAGCTGCGCGGTATCGCCGGTCTTGGGGTTGCTGCCGGGGACGTAGGTGGGGTAGATGACAGTGGTGGGATAGTTGCTGGGGTTGTAGCTCCAGTAGCCATTGCCATTGCCGGTGCTCACCCAGTAAGAGCCCTGGGGATAGCTGCCGTTGGACTGGACCCAGTAGCCGGTGTTGGGGCCGGTGACGACCCAGTAAGCATTGCCATTGTTGGGAATGGTAGGAGTCGTGGTGGGGTTGGTGGGCAGGATGGTGGTGCCGTTCTGCGCATTGTTGACCATCACGTAAATCTTGTTGGGATGGGTCCCGGTGATGCCGATGTTATCAACACCGGCCTTGCCAGTATTGGCGCGGTAGCTGGCCCAGGTGCTTTCGTCGAACAGGCCGGCAACGGACAGGTTGTAGCCGTTGATCGCGGAGTAATGCTTGGCGATCTCGGTCACCACATCGGCGCGGCTGATGTTGTCGTTCTTTACGTACTTGTCCATCAGGATCATTCTGTCGCAGGAGGCGAAGTTACCATTGACGTAAATGTACAGGACAACCATCACTTCGTCTTCCCAAATTGCAGTCAGGGACGTATCACCGGCGATCTTATAGATCGTAGTGGAATCATAGATGGTGCCGTTGGCATCCTGCCAGCCCTTGAAGACCTTGCCGCTCTTGGTAGCGGTGGGCAGAGTGCCGACCGCCTGGCCGAAGTATACCGTCTTGGACAGAGGCGTCACAGTGCCGCCCTCAGCGCTGAAGTAAATGGTATAAGCGGTGGACACAAAGTTGACAAAGACAGTCTGGGCCTGGTTCATGATCGCAGCCTGGTCAGTCAAAGGCTGAGTGCCGCTGTAATCTCTCCAGAAGTTCCCCTGCCAGGTGTAGCCGGGGGTCACTGCCAACTCTGCTCTGATGTCTGCGGTAACATTCGCCTTCAAATAGTCCAGCAGCGGCACACCCGCAGGGACATTCACCTGCTTGATCGTCTTCGCAGTGCTGTTGTTTCCGTTCAGGACACGGCGAACGGTCAGCTGATAAGTAACTTCCGTCCATTTTGCTTTTGCGGTCTTATCGGTGCTGTACTTATAAGTCGCACCGTTAGAAAACAGCTCAGTGTCATCAACATACCAGCCTACAAAAGTGTGGTTGGGGCGGGTGGGAGTGGGCAGCGCAACGGGCTGGCCCTGCGTCACATCGATAATCAGGCTGGAACCGCCATTAATGGTGCCGCCATTGGCATCCAGGGTCAGCTTGTAAGAGCCGCCGATCTGGACAGCGCCGCAGACGGAGCAGATGCCATTCACATAGTTGTGAATGCCGGTAGCAGGGCGTTCAGCGCCAGTCTTGATGACTTTACGGCAAATCGTGCAGATCGTGTCCGCTTCTTTACCCGGATGAATGCAGTCAGGATCCTTTGCAGTGCTTCCATCCAGCTCTGTGGTTTTATGCTCACAAACATACTTACAGACACCACAAATACCTGTGTTCTTATCAAAACTATGGTCATTTTCGTTCAAATGCTGGCCAGCCTTCTCACAGTTGGCAACAGGGCACTGCTGCCAGTGCGTCGTCTGGTTCCAAAACCACACTTCCGAAACATGGGAACGATCGTTTTCATCGTGAGGAACCGTGGTAATCCGTGCACCAGTATCATTGGAATTGTTGGTGTTCCCACCGTTGCCATCGTTGTTATTGTCACCGCTGGAATCATCGTTAAGCACCACAGGGGTACCATCCGAACCCTCGAGGTCCTCTGCGAACGCCTGGAAGGGAAGTGCGGAAACCAGCAGGATTGCCACCAGCAGTAAGCTCAGCAGCTTTTTACTAACTGTTTTCATTTGTTTTTCCTCCTAAAAATGTTTTACAAATTGAGGCCGGATAACTGCACGAATGTGGTACACTCTCGGGCGCTCTGATTTATAGACGTATTATATATGCTTTTTCTAATTTCGTCAATAGGTAATTTACAATAAATTACAAAATAAATTACAAAATTATTTCAGGCTGTTTCTGTTTTCTTCCCTTCTGATTCCATTTTACATCATTCCCCGTGTTTTTTCAAGGAGAAAACTGCGATTTTTCCGTTTATTTTCTAATTCTTAAGATTTTTGTAACCTGTCTCTCATTTCTCCACAATCTGTGGATAGGTTCGTTTTTTCGATTACAAATGGTAACATTTTGTTGCCATGGGTGTCTAAGTTGACCGTAATTTGGTGTTATGTGGCCTTCCCCGTCGTGCGCGTAGACGATGCGCACATCATCCCGTGCCGGGGCGGTGTATTTCCATGGCCGGTTGAATGGGGAAATGTTATGTTGTTATTTCATTATCCCGTCCCATTCAACGAACCGGGGCGATTCCGTGGGGTCTCTGTTGGTTGAATGGTAACATATAAAGCTCTCAACCATCCAACGTCACCCCCTTTGCCGCTTTGCGGCACTTCCCCCAGAGGGGGCAGCGAGGAAAGCGCCCCTGAAAGGGGAGCTGGCAGGCCATAGGGCCTGCCTGAGGGGTTGCGGTAGGCAGTTACGGTTTCATTAAGGCCCGGGCAAATTCGCAATATGTCCGTTTTGGATTGTACGAATTCGCCTTGGATTCCTCAAATGGTATTCTGCGTACCGCAGCTGACCCCTCCGGCGCGCAGATGCGCGCCGTCTCCCCTTTCAGGGGAGATTTTCTCGGCTCCCCATTTGGGACCCACAAGAATGGCAAAGCACCCAGAGGGGTTAGCCTCTGGGTGCTTGGACGGGTATTATTCAGCCGTTTCTGACTTCCATGAAGAGGCTCTCCATTTTGCGGGAGACGTCCTCGGGGAGGTAGTCGAAGCTGCTGGCGTTGCGCAGCTCCTCTTCGTCGGGATAGGCCACGGGGTCGCTCACCACGTCCTCGTCCATATACTGCTTGGATTCGGAGGCGGGGACGGAATAGCCGATGAAATCCATGTTGGCGGCGGAGATCTCCGGGTCGCACAGGAAGTTGATGAACAGCTCGGCGGCCTCCTTCTCCTGGCAGCAGGTGGGGATGCACATGGCGTCGATGAACACGTTAAAGCCCTGGTGATCCGGGCGGTAGAAGGCCAGGTCCTCGTTCTCCTCCACCATGGTCAGGTAGTCGCCTGCATAGTAGGGGGCGATCCAGGCCTCCTCATTCTCCATGGCGTCGAAGATCTGATCCATGACGTACTGCTGCACCACGGGCTTCTGCTCAGCCAGCTTGTCGGCGCAGGCCTGAAGCTCGGCCTCGTCGGTGGTATTGGCACTGTAACCCAGCAGATACTCGGCAATGCCGAAGGCATCCCGGGAGTTATCGAACATCAGGATCTTATCGGCATACTTCTCGTTCCACAGCAGCTCCCAGCCGGTGACATCCGCCTCATCCACATACTTGGTATTATAGATGATGCCCACGGTGCCCCAGGTGTAGGGGACGGAATACTTGTTCTCCGGGTCATAGGCCATACCCTTGAAGGAGTCGTCAATATACTGGGCGTTGGGGATATTGTCATAGTTCAGCTCCAGCAGCATATTCTCCTGGCGCATCCGGCCGATCATATAGTCGGAGGGGATGATCACGTCCACGGTGATGCCGCCATTGGAGAGCTTGGCGTACATGCTCTCGTTGGAATCGAAGGTGGAATACTTCACCTTGATATCGGGATAGGCCTCCTCGAAGGCCGCGATCACGTCGATGGAATCGTCGTCGCCCTCGGCAATGTACTGGCCCCAGTTGTAGACGTAGAGGGTGACTTTGTTCTTCTTGGCAGAGGCAGCCCCGGTGAAGCAGCCGAGGGTGAGCACGGCGCACAGCAGCAGCGCAATTACTTTTTTCATAATCAGATCTCCTTTCACTTGTTCCTGGCGTCCAGGCGCTTTTTGTCGCCCATAAGCTGGATCACATTGGAAATGACCATCAGCACGAAGATCAGCAGGAACAGCAGCGTGAACATGGCATAAATCTTCGGCTGGATGGGCTTTTTGGTATACGAATAGATTTCCACAGGCAGGGTCACAAAATCCAGGCCGGTGACAAAATAGCTGATGACAAAATCATCCAGGCTCATGGTAAAGGCCATGATGGCCCCGGAGATCACGCCGGGCATGATCTCGTGGATGGTCACCTTGAAGAAGGCCTGCACCCGGGTGCAGCCCAGGTCCATGGCGGCATTGACCAGGCTGTCGTCCATCTGCTTGAGCTTGGGCATCACGTTCAGGATCACGTAGGGCAGATTGAACGTGACATGGGCGATCAGCAGCGTCCAGAAGGTCAGACTGTTGCGCTGGCCCAGCAGCTTGGTGCCGACGAACACGAACAGCAGCGACAGCGACACGCCGGTAACAATGTCCGGGTTCGTCATGGGGATATCGGTCAGGCTCATGGCCGCCTTGCGCAGCCTGGGATTCAGACCGTTGATGCCAACCGCCGCCACCGTACCGAAGGCCGTGGCGATCAGGCTGGCCAGGACGGACACGATCAGAGAGTTGCGCAGCAGCTCCAGCAGGCCGTCATCCCGGAAGAGCCTGGCGTACTGCCGGAAGGTGAAGCCGTCGAAATGGGTGATATTCTTGCCGGTGTTGAAGGATGCCACAACCAGCACCGCCATGGGAATATACAGGAAAATAAAGATCAGGACCGTGATGAATCGGTTGGTGCGTCTCATACCACCACGCTCCCTTCCTCATCGCCGCCGAAGCGGTTCATGATGCCGGTGCACACGAACACCAGCAGCATCAGCACAATGGACAGCGCCGCGCCCAGATTGGGGTTGTTGCCCTGCTTGAACTGACGCTCGATCACGTCGCCGATGAGCACGGTGCTGGGGGAGCCCATCTTCTGGGAAATATAGAAGGTGGACACCGCCGGGACAAACACCATGGTCATGCCGGAGAGAATGCCCGGCACGGACAGGGGCAGCACCACCCGCCGGAAGGTCTGCACACCGTTGCAGCCCAGGTCCTCCGCCGCCTCGACGAGCCGGTGGTCGATCTTGACGATGGTGGAATACAGGGGCAGGATCATATAGGGCAGGTAGTTATACACCATGCCCAGCACCACCGCGCCGGGGGTGCGGATCAGGGTCAGGCGGCCGAAATCCTCCGGGATCCCGGCAAAGATGCCCCCCAGAGAGCGCAGCCAGGCGAAGAAGGCCACCAGAAGATTATTGATAATGCCCTGGTCGCTGAGCAGGCCCACCCAGGCCAGGGTACGCAGCAGGAAGCTCATGCACATGGGCAGCATCACCAGCATATAAAGAAAGCGCTGAGCAATGGGGCCGCAGTGGGCGATATAATAGGCCACGGGATAGCCAATGACCAGGCACACCGCTGCGGAGACGAGCGAATAGGCAATGGAGCTCCACAGCACGGGCAGGTAAGTACCCAGCTGGCGCACATTGGCCAGGGAGAATTCCCCGGTGCCGGGGTCGGTGAGGGCATAGTAGCCCACCACACCCAGAGGAATCAGGGTGAACAGCACCATCCATATTAAATAAGGCGTGCTGAGCAAAACCGCGTTACGCTTCTTCATCCTCGGCATCCTCCGTCAGCTCGTCGTACTCGGCGGAGTAGGAGCTGTAATCACCAAACATGCCGGAATACTCACTCTTGTGCATGATGTGAATATCCTCCGGGTTGAGTCGAATGCCAATGGTGGAGCCAACAGCCTGATAATCCGTGGACTGGATCAGCCACTTGAAGCCCTTGAACTCCACGATAATGTCATAGTTCAGCCCCTTGAAGGTGATGGCGGTCACCTTGCCCACCAAATGCCCCTGCTTGGGCGGGACAATATCCACATCCTCCGGGCGGATGACCACATCCACCGGCTCATTCTCGGCGAAGCCCTTGTCCACGCACTCGAATTCCCGGTCGAAGAATTTCACCCGATAGTCGGACAGCATCACGCCGTCCAGGATGTTGGATTCGCCGATGAAGTCCGCCACGAAGGCGTTCTTCGGCTCGTTATAGATATCCTCAGGTCTGCCAATCTGCTGAATGCGGCCCTTGTCCATCACCACGATGGTATCGGACATGGAAAGCGCCTCTTCCTGGTCGTGGGTCACATAGATAAAGGTGATGCCCAACGCCTGCTGAATGCGCTTCAGCTCGTTCTGCATGTCCTTGCGCAGCCGCAGGTCCAGCGCGCCCAGGGGTTCATCCAGCAGCAGCACCTTGGGCCGGTTGACCAGCGCCCGGGCGATGGCCACCCGCTGCTGCTGACCGCCGGAAAGCCGGTCGATGTGGCGGTTCTCGTAGCCGCGCAGGCTGACGATCTCCAGCATCTCCTTGACCCGGGCGTCAATTTCGCTCTTGGGCAGCTTGGCTACCCGCAGGCCAAAGGCGATGTTGTCGTACACATCCAGATGCGGAAAAAGGGCATAGCGCTGAAACACGGTGTTGATCTGCCGCTTATAGGGCGGCACGTCATTGATTATCTCGCCGTCAAAGGTCACCGTGCCGGATGTGGGCGTGAGAAAGCCGCCGATGATCCGCAGCGTGGTGGTCTTGCCGCAGCCGGAAGGGCCGAGCAGTGTGAGGAATTCATGATCGTTGATGTAAAGATTGATTCCGTCTAGTATACGCTCCCCGTCGAACTCCATGACAAGATCACGGAGCCTGATGAGTTCCTTGGACATTATCCTCCCCCGATTCTTTAACCCGATTTTTCGTCAGAATTTGACAGATATAAATATATAGAAAAAATTCGGAAAGTCAATAGGACAGCGGAAATAATCCGGGCAATTTTCTTTTATTCGCTCCTCTTTGCCCCCTCTCCCCTTCCCTGCCCCATTATCATCTGTTCATTCTGCCAAAAAAAATCAGCCCGGCGTTTAATCCGGGCACATCCTGTCTATACTCTGCCTCGGAGGTGTTCTATGATGAACAACAAAAAACAAGGCTTCAGCCTGAAATTCGCGGCGCTGATTCTGGTGCTGGCGGTTGCTGCATCGGGGCTTACCATTTTCCTGTCCCACCGCAGCAAAGAGCCTGCTCAGGAGGCGGCGGTTCAGGCCCCGCTGGTGGAGAACCTGGCCGAGACTACACAAAGCACCACTTCGGCATCCATCCCCAGCGCGTCCACACCCAGCGTATCCACCCCCGCTGCCCCGCTGCCCAGAGCGACGGAGCCTGCCGTAAGCGCGACCGTGCCTGCCGCTGTCACCAATGACGAGGTGCTGAAAACCGCCATGCCGGTGCCCGGTGAGGCCATCAGCGCTTACGCCATGGACTGCCTGAGCTACAACGAGACCACCCGGGACTGGCGCACCCACAACGGCATCGACCTTGCCGCCGAGGCAGGCGCGCCCGTGGGTGCGGCGGCAGACGGCACCGTGTACACCACCTATGAGGACGACGCCCTGGGCTACACCGTGGTGATCCGCCACACCGGCGGCTACACCACCCGGTATTCCAGCCTGCGGGAGGACCTGTGCGTCCAGCCCGGCGATACCGTCACCCTGGGCCAGACCATCGGCTACGCCGGTGACACCGCCCTGGTGGAAACGGTGATGGGCAGCCACGTCCACTTCAGCGTCAGCTGCCAGGATCAGCCCATGGACCCGGCGGAATTCCTGAACCTGAGCTGACCCGTTTTCCCCCATCGGCGGAGCAATGCGCTTCCTTCTTCCTCCTTGAAACCCCCCGGCCGGGGCACCGATCAACGGTGCGCCCGGCCGGGGGCAGATTTTTATTCTTCTGTCTGCGGTTTCTCTTCGTCCTGCGCGGCGGACTTTTCGGCGGAATTCACGAAGCTCATCAGCTCCTCGCCGGTGATGGTCTCCTTCATCAGCAGGAATTCCGCCACCTCGTCCAGCAGGGATCGATGCTCCCGCAGGATGGACAGGGCGGAGGCGTAGCTCTCGTCCAGCAGCTCTTTGACCTCCTGATCCACCACGGCGGCGGTGGACTGGGCGCAGTCCATATAGGCCTGGCCGTCCAGGTACTGGTGCTCCACAGAGGCGGTGGTCATCAGGCCCAGCTTTTTGCCCATGCCGTACTGGCTGATCATATTCCGGGCCAGGGCGGTGGCGCGCTGCAAATCGTTGGCCGCGCCGGTGGTCTGGACGCCGAACACGATCTGCTCGGCGGCTCTGCCGCCCACCAGGGTACGCAGCTCGGTCTTCAGCTCCTCCACGGTGTTCAGGAACTTCTCCTCCTCCGGCATCTGCATGGTATAGCCCAGCGCGCCGGAGGTATGGGGCACAATGGTGATCTTGGACACGGGCTGGGAATGCTTCTCCAGGGCGGCCACCAGGGCGTGGCCCACCTCGTGATAGGACACCAGCCGCTTTTCCATATCGGTCATGACGGTGTGCTTCTTCTCGGTGCCCGCAATGACGGTTTCAAAGGAGGCCATCAGATCCTCCTGGGTCACCAGCTGCCGCCCGTGCCGCACGGCCCGCAGGGCCGCCTCGTTCACCAGGTTGGCAAGGTCCGCACCCACCGCACCGGCGGTGGCCTGGGCGATCTTTCTCAAGTCCACATCGTCGCTGAGCTTGATCTTGCGGGTGTGCACCTTCAGGGTATCCAGTCTGCCCTGGAGGTTGGGCCGGTCCACAATAATCCGCCGGTCAAAGCGGCCGGGGCGCAGCAGGGCCTTGTCCAGGATCTCCGGGCGGTTGGTGGCCGCCAGGCACACGATGCCCTTGGAGGGCTCGAAGCCGTCGATCTCGTTGAGCAGCTGGTTCAGGGTCTGCTCCTGCTCGGAGTTGTTGCCGTAGCGATTGTCCCGGGAGCGGCCCACCGCGTCGATCTCGTCAATGAAGATGATGCAGGGAGCCACCTTGGCGGCCTGCTGGAACAGGTCGCGCACCCGGCTGGCGCCCATGCCCACGAACATCTCCACAAAGTCGGAGCCGGAGATGGAGAAGAAGGGCACCCCCGCCTCCCCCGCCACGGCCTTGGCAAGCAGGGTCTTGCCGGTGCCGGGGGAGCCGACCAGCAGCGCGCCCTTGGGCAGCTTCGCGCCGATCTCGGTGTACTTCTGGGGATTGTGGAGGAAATCAATGATCTCCCCCAGGGACTCCTTGGCCTCGTCCTGCCCGGCCACATCCTTAAAGGTGACGCCGGTCTGCTTTTCCATATACATCTTGGCCTTGCTCTTGCCGAAGCCGCCCATCATGCCCTCGCTGCCCATGCGCTTGGTGATCATCCGCATGAACACGAATAGGATAGCAAAGGTGATGGCATAGGACAGGATCATCATGATCATGGAGTTATCCTCCGTGATCGGCCGGGTCACCTTGACGCCCATATCCGTCAGCTGCTGAGCCAGCAGCAGGGTATCACCGCCGCTGGGCAGGCCGGTGTAGCAGGCCTTCTGCTGGGAGCCGGGCTTGGCTGCCTCCTGCTTGGTCAGGTAGACGATGCGGTCATAGCGGATCTCCACCTCCGCCAGCTGGTTGCTGTCCATGGCATCCAGGAAGTCGCTGACGCTGGTCTCCGTGTACTGACTGCCGGAGATGGAGCTGTAAATCCAGCTGATCAGCAGCACCAGGGCCAGGGCAACGATCAGCGCCGTCCACACGCCGCCCTTGGGCATATTGTCCATCGGCTTTTTGGGATTTTTCGGATTCTGTGATTCTGAACTCATAGCATAACCGCCCCTTTTGGGGCATGTTCCTTTCTTTGCAGGTAATTGTGGTTATCATAGCATACTTTTTCGGTTTCGGCAATCAATGAATCTATTTTTTACTGTTATCTTTCTGTTAATTCTTTTTGAAAGAAAAATGGCGGATGGTGTCAGTATCCTCTTACTGCATTTTTTACAAAATTCCAGTCACAATTCATTCATATTTTGGCAGCGGTCAACGCTTTTTTCCCTTGCTTTTCCGAGGAAGAGGTTGTATACTAGCACAAACGCCTCCAAGGACCAACCTCTTTGGGGCTTTTTCATGAGAACACGGAAAGGAGGAATCGAAGCAGCACTGCGTCGGTTCCTTTTTTTCGGAAACCACCCGGAAAAGAAAGGAAGTTATTTATGGCAAAAATCGAGAAAAACACTGATGCCGTCTATGATTCCAGCACCTTGGGCACCCCCAAGCAGCTGATTCTGGGCGTGCAGCACCTGTTCGCCATGTTCGGAGCAACGGTGCTGGTCCCCGCGCTGACCGGGCTGGATGTGGCCAACGCCCTGCTGTTCGCGGGTCTGGGCACCCTCCTGTTCCACCTGATCACCGGCCGCAAGGTCCCCGCATTCCTCGGTTCCTCCTTCGCTTTCATCGGCGGTTACGCTGCCATCGGCGGTCTGAGCGGCGACTATGGCTTCGATACCCTGCCCTATGCCTGCTTCGGCGTGGCCTGTGCCGGTCTTGTGTACCTGGTGCTGGCGGCTCTGTTCAAGGCCTTTGGCGCAAAAAAAGTCATGCGTTATTTCCCGCCCATTGTCACCGGCCCCATCATCATCTGCATCGGCCTGACGCTGGCCAACTCCGCCGTAAATAACTGCTCCAACAACTGGTGGATCGCTCTGGTTGCCATCCTGGTAGTGGTGATCGCCAATATCTTCGGCAAGGGCATGATCAAAATAATCCCCATCCTCCTGGGCGTGGTAGCCTCTTATGTGTTTGCGATGATCGTAGACGAAGGCTCCCGCGCCCATTTTGTGCAGCTCGTCGGCGAGGCCGACTGGATCGGGCTGCCCATCGTATGGAACAGAACGGCGCTGTCCATCTTCGGCAAGGATCTTGACAGCGGCCTGCTGGTCACCGCCATCATCACCATCATGCCCATCTCCCTGGCTACCATGATGGAGCATGTGGGCGACATCAGCGCCATCTCCTCCACCGTTGGCAAGAACTATGTGGCCGACCCCGGCCTGCACCGTACCCTGCTGGGCGACGGTCTGGCGACCATCATGGCCTCCCTGTTCGGCGCGCCTGCCAACACCACCTACGGCGAGAACACCGGCGTGCTGGCCCTGAGCAAGGTCTATGACCCCAAGGTCATCCGCCTGGCTGCCTACTTCGCCGTGATTCTCTCCTTCTGCCCCAAGTTCTCCGCCATCATCCAGGCCATGCCTGCCGCCACCATGGGCGGCGTCAGCCTGGTGCTGTACGGCATGATCTCCGCCGTGGGCGTGCGCAACGTGGTTGAGAATCAGGTGGACTTCACCAAGAGCCGCAACGTCCTGATCGCCGCCATGATCATGGGCCTGGCCATCGGCGTCAGCACCAGCACCGCCGGCGCCATCAGCTTCACCATCGGCTCCGTGACCATCAGCCTGTCCGGCCTGGCCGTGGCCGCTCTGGTGGGCATCATCATGAACGCCATCCTGCCCGGCAAGGACTATGAGTTCGGCGCCAACGAGCAGGGCGACACCGCCGTGGTCAACTTCGGCTCTCACGCGAAATAAGCGCCGCTCCCTCCCATGCCGCTCCCGGAAACGGGGGCGGCTTTTTTGTTAAACCCCTTGTCCAGTTTGCTCTGTTTCCGTATTATATGAGTGTAAGGGCCTTACGAACAAAGGAGTGAATCATTTGGAAGATACGCAGATCATTTCTCTGTACTTTTCCCGGTCGGAGGGGGCAATTTCGGAAACGTCCCAAAAATACGGCAGCTACTTAAAAACCATCGCCTGCAATCTCCTGCCCAGCGCGCAGGACGCGGAGGAGGTCCTCAACGATGTCTATCTGGCCGCCTGGAACACCATTCCCCCCAAGCGTCCTCCTGTCCTGAAATATTACCTGTCCCGGATCGTCCGGAATCTCTGCTTCAAGCGGCTGGACTACCTGACAGCGGAGAAACGTCAGGGGAACGGCGCTGTGCTCCTGTCCGAGCTGGAGGAGTGCATTCCCGACGAAGGCAGGGACGTGGAGCAGGCGCTGGAAATCAAGGAGCTGGGGAAAAGCCTGAACGGCTTCCTGGCCACGCTGAATGCGGACGACCGAAGGCTGTTTCTTTCCCGGTATTACGAAGCCATGACCGCGCCCCAGATCGCGGAAAAATACGGCTGCTCTGCCCGGCAGGTGAAATACCGGCTGGAAAAGCTGCGAAAGGAACTGAAGCGGGCACTGGAAAAGGAGGGAATTTGCCCATGAAAGCAACGGACTTGGCAAAGGCGCTGAGCGAAATTGATGATGCGTATCTTGCAGAACTGGACACATCAGAAAAGGAGCTTATTACCATGAAAAACAGGAAAAGAATCTCCCGCATTCTCATCGCGGCGGCGGTTATCTGCCTTTTGACCGTCACAGCCTTTGCGGCGGAGCAGGTGCGGGTCCATTCGTTTACCAACAGAGGCCAGGAATACCAGGAAAGCTATGAGGCGCTGGAGCAGGCCATAGAAAAGGTCGGATTCAAGCTGAATCTCCCGGAAGAATTCAGCAGTGGCTTCCGATTTAAGGATGTGCGGACAGGTGAGGTCGTGGGAGATGACGGTAACGGCAACCAGGTACTCACGTTCATGGATTTGCGTGTAAACTATGAAAATAGCCAGGGGCAGCAGGTGGGCTTCTACGCAATTCCAAACCTGGGAGATGCTGTCACGGAGGATGAGCGTATCCCCATTGCATCCAAGGCTATCGGAGAAATCACACTGAATTATTACGTTGACCACTATATATTTGTCCCGGAGGGGTATAAGCTCTCTGAGGAAGAGCAGGAATGGGCGCAGCAGCCCGGCAATTACATCTCCTTTGGTGCCGATGCAGTGGAGGAGCAAGCTTTCGCTTCCCTGACATGGATAACCCCCGACAGCAAATTCTCCTTCACGGAGATGGGCACCTCCATCGCCCCGGATGTGCTCTTTGCCATGGCAGAGGAAATTATCCAGTGAAATGCGTGGAAAATGGTTTTTGATACTATTTCCCCAATGAAATGACCACCTTTTCGGCGAAAAAGCAACGGCATTTGGCTTTGGTCAAATGCCGTTGTGCGTTCAATCTGCAAGAAACAGCTGGAATCCATTCTAGGAGGTACATTATAATATGAAGAAAGCACACGACATCTTATTGCTTACGCTTTTACTATGTTTCGTTCTCATGGGGTGTGGAAAAAAGGAAGAACGCTTGAATACCGCAACGGAAGCTGCTGAGACGGGAACAACGGCCTCTGCTGCCGAGGGGGAGAACCTTTCAGCGCTTCCCTACAAGCCAGGGCGGATGGGCCTTTACGTGATGGCAGATCCAGAGATAGAGGCCGACTCGGAGGTGCTGGACAGCATCAGCTTTGATGCAACGGACGGGTCGGTGGACTTGAACCGCTACCATGTTTCCAATCGTCAGCATGATTTGGTCAAGAACGGAATGCAAGTAGGAGGATTCATCCTGATTGACATTCCAAAGGAAATGCTGACCGATGCGGCGGAAAGCTTTGACGGATTCAAAGCACTGGCAGAATATGTTGGGAAAAAAGTCCTTCCGGATGTATATCCTGGTAAAGCCATCATTGGCGGCGGCGGTCATACCACAGGCGGCGACAATAACAGCTTTGTGGTGATTAGCTATCAAATGGGGGAGGGCATGAGTAAAGCGCAGCAATGGCACCAAATCTATGTAGGTGAAAAATACTGCTATGATTTTTGGTATGACCAAACGTGGTTTTACGACGAAGGAGCCATTATGAAAAGCCTTTCTGCGGAAGACATTAAACCGGAATGGAACCGAGAAGCTGTTTTCCGCTGGACCGTAGAAGAAGTACAGGAACAGGGAAAATTTGTGTTCTGAGGGGAAGTTGAAACCTGTAACGCTATTTGTTATAGTATATAAAAGCGCGGACAAATGACGCCTATGAACGGAGGAACGGAAAATGGGAACAGATGACAGAAAATACTACACCGCCTATGAGGAACGCTACAAAACGGCGCACGCACAGGGCGTGAGCTGGGCAAGCAGCGTAAGTACGCCCATTGTAATGGAGGTAATCGACAAGTATGGCATCAGTCACAGCCAGCGTCTCCTGGAAATTGGATGCGGCGAAGGCAGAGATTCCAGAACGGTGCTGGAACACGGCTTTCAGTTGACAGCAACTGATATTTCGAGCGAAGCGATTGCATACTGCAAAGAGAAAATGCCGGAATATGAAAATCAATTCAGCGTGTTGGACTGCCTTTCCGACGAACTGGACGAAAAATTCGATTTTCTCTTTGCCATCGCTGTTGTCCATATGCTTGTGCCTGACGAGGACAGAGACGGCTTTTATGGGTTCATCCGCAGCCATTTGACGGCAGGCGGAATTGCGTTGATCTGCACAATGGGCGACGGTGAAGTTGAACGGCAAAGCGATATTCGGTCGGCATTTACATTGCAGGAACGGGATCACGAATCCGGCAAGATGATGGTGGCGGGAACGTCATGCAGAATGGTATCGTGGAATACCTTTGAAAAGGAATTATCCCGAAACGGATTTACCATCCTTGAGAAAGGAATGACCAGTTCCCTCCCGGATTTTAACAGTCTCATGTATGCGGTTGTCAGGGGATAAAGGAAAAACAGTCACAGCAGCGAAAAACTGCTGTGACTGTTTGCTCTTTTACGGGTCGTCGCGCGTCAAATCAAGCCAGGTAGATGGCCTTGCAGCCCAGCATGGTCATGTAGCAGTCCAGCTTGCTGACCAGCTCCATGGGAGCGTGCATGTTCAGCACGGGGACGCCCGCGTCCACGGTGACGATGTTGCGATTGGCCATGTAGGCGGCCACGGTGCCGCCGCCGCCCTGATCGACCTTGCCCAGGGTCGCGATCTGCCACAGCACGCCGTTGTCCTCAAAGGTCTTGCGCACATGGAGCATGGCCTCGGCGGAGGCGTCGGACGCGCCGCCCTTGCCCCGCGCGCCGGTATACTTGCAGATGCTGATGCCGTAGTTCAGGGCGGAGTTGTTCCGCTTGTCGCAGGTTTCGGGGAAATTGGGGTCAAAAGCGTTGGAAACGTCGGCGGACAGGCAGAAGGAGTTGGCAAAGCAATGGCTCAGCTTCACGCCCTGGCCGTCGCACAGGATCTCCATGAAGTACTCAAAGGCGTGGCTCTGCATACCGCTGATGCCCACGGAGCCGATCTCCTCCTTGTCGGCCAGGATGCACACGGCGGTATGAGTGGGCGTCTCCAGGTCGAAGATCGGCTCCAGCTCGGCGTAGGCGCACACCCGGTCGTCGTGGCCATAGGCGGCCAGCAGGCTGCGATCCAGGCCCACCTCCCGGCTCTTACCGGCGGGGACGATGGTCAGCTCGGCGCTGCGGAAGTCGTCCTCCACCATGCCGTACTTCTCGTTGAGCAGCTTCATCACATTCAGCTTCACCAGGTCGGCGCCCTCGCCCTCCAGCGGCTCGGAGCCAAGGATCACATTCAGCTGCTCACCGGCGATCACCTCGCTGGCGGTCTTGCGCATCTGGTCGCCTGCCAGGTGGATCAGCAGGTCGGAAACCATCAGGATGGGGTCGTTCTCATCCTCGCCGATGGTCAAGGTGACGGTGGTGCCGTCCTTGCGGCACACAACGCCGTGAATGGCCAGCGGCACGCAGGTCCACTGGTACTTCTTGATGCCGCCGTAGTAATGGGTCTTGAAGTAGGCGATCTCGGAGTCCTCATACAGCGGCTGGGGCTTCACGTCCATCCGGGGGGAATCCACATGGGCGGCGCAGATGTTCGCGCCCTTGCTCAGCGGCTCCTTGCCGATGACGGCGATCATAAAGCTCTTGCCCCGGTTATTCAGGTAGATCTTGTCGCCGGGCTTCACGGTCATGCCGGGGACGGCGGGGACAAAGCCGTGCTTTTCGGCCATGGCGGTGGCCCAGGCAGTGGCCTCCCGCTCGGTCTTGCAGGCATCCATAAAGGCACGGTAGCGCAGGGCGTAGGCCTCCATCTCCTTGCGCTGCTCGGCGGTCAGCTTGCTATAGCCGTTCTTGGGCGCGCTGAGGATGGAATTGCGCAGTTCTTCAGCAGTCATTTTTCTTTCTCCTTATCTATGTATATTAGGGAAACTCATGCTAACGATATTATACCGTGTGCATCCAAAAAATCAATGCACTTTTTGTGAAATTCGTCCTGGGTGCCGTCGTTTTCCAGCACCGCGCCGCAGCGCCGGCGGAACCAGGCATCGTCATGCTGGGCATTGATCCGGCTGACGGCATACTCCCGCGAGATCCCGTCCCGCCGGATCAGGCGCTTGACCCTGGCCTCCCGGGGGGCAATGACCGCCACCGTCAGGTCGCACAGCCGGTCCAGCCCGCTTTCAAACAGGGCAATGGCGTCGATGGCGGCAAGAGCCGGCTGCGGTTCCAGCCGCCGCTCCACCTCACGCCGGACGGCGGCATGGGTGATAGCATTCAGGTCATTCAGCGCCGCCGGGTCGGCAAAGACGATCTTCCCCAGCTCCCGGCGTACAAAGCATCCGTCCGGGAACGCGGCGGGGAACCGGGTCTCCAGCGCAGCCAGCAGGGCCGCGTCGGTTTGCAGCAGCGCATGGTAGATTTCATCGCAGTCCAGCACTTCCCCGCCCCGCGCCCGCAGCTCACGCAGCAAGGTCGTCTTGCCGCAGCCGGTGCCGCCGGTGATGCCCAGGATCATTCCTCCGCCTCCGCGTCCACGATGTGGAAGGCCGCCGCCTTTTTCAGCCGGTTCTGCACCGCATAGGCCACGCCGCCGCCCACGGGGCAGCGGGCATAGACCTGGTGAATGCGCGCGTCGTCCAGCTCCCGCAGGGCGGAGAACAGCCCGGCACTCAGGGTATTCACGTCGGATTCCTTTCCATAGGACAGGGGAGCGCAGTCGGCGTACAGGGGCAGCTCTTCGTCAAAGCACAGCACCCGGTCGCCGGGGGCGAAGTGATCGTGGATGTACCGGGCCGCCTTTTCCCGGCTCCCAGCCACGATGACCACCGGCTCCGCCGGGGCATAGTGGCGGTACTTCATGCCGGGAGCCTTCACCACAGCGTCCTTATCGATCTGGGCGGTGACGGCCTTATCCACCACCAGGTCACCCAGCACCGCCGTCAGCTGCTCCGGGGTGATCCCGCCGGGGCGCAGCAGCCGGGGGCGATCCTCCGTCAGGTCCACAATGGTGGATTCCACCCCCACCCGGCAGGGGCCGTCGTCCACGATGGCGTCGATGTTGCCGTCGTGGTCGTGGAGCACGTGCTGGGCGGTGGTGGTGGAGGGCTTGCCGGAGAGGTTGGCCGATGGAGCCGCAATGGGCACCCCGGACAGGCGGATGATCTGCCGGGTGATTTCGCTGTCCGGGCAGCGGACAGCAACGGTATCCAGCCCCGCCGTGGTGCGGCGGGGAACGATATCCCGGGCGGGCAGCACCATGGTCAGGGGGCCGGGCCAGAACTCCTCCGCCAGCGCATAGGCCGCCGGGGGAATATCATGGCAAAAGTTTTCCATCTCCTCGGGCTGGGCCACATGGAGGATCAGGGGATTGTCCTGCGGGCGACCCTTGGCCTGAAATATCCTGGCCACAGCCTGCTCATCCAGCCCGTTGGCTCCCAGACCATACACCGTCTCGGTGGGAATGCCCACCAGGCCGCCCCGGCGGATGATTTCAGCGGCGCGGGGCGCGGCGGCGGGATCGGAGGCAGAAAGAAGAAGCGTTTTCATTTTACATACCTCAAATGGGCAATCAGCGCAGCTGCCAAACGAACAGCTGCGCTGAAAGCATTTCAAAATTCGGAGCGCCGGACGCAGCCGCTTACGCGGTGGGCTGGTTCGCAGCGTTGATGATCTCCACGAACTTCTCGGGCACCAGGGAAGCGCCGCCGATCAGTCCGCCGTCAATGTCGGGCTGCGCCAGCAGCTCGAAGGCGTTCTTCTCGTTCATGGAGCCGCCGTACAGGATGGAGATGGCGCGGGCATTCTTGGAGGAGTACAGCTTGCGCACCACGGCACGGATGTTCTCGCAGACCTCCTGGGCCTGCTCGGGGGTGGCGGTACGGCCGGTGCCGATGGCCCAGATGGGTTCATAGGCAATGATGACCCGGCGGATCTTCTCCTCGGACACGCCGTTCAGGCCCAGCTTGATCTGCATGGCGATCCACTCGTCGGTAATGCCGGCTTCCCGCTGCTCCAGGGTCTCGCCGCAGCACATGATGGGCACCAGGCCGGCGTCCAGCGCCGCCAGGACCTTGGCATTGATATCGGCGTCAGTCTCGCCCATGGCGCGGCGCTCAGAGTGGCCGATGATGACGTACTTGCAGCCGGCGTCCACCAGCATATTGGTCGCGATCTCGCCGGTATATGCGCCGGAGGCTTTGGCGTTGCAATTCTCGGCGCCGATGCCCACCCGAGTCTCACGCATGGCGCGGACGGCGGCGGGGATGCAGACGGCAGGCACACACAGCGCCACGTCGCACCAGCGGCCCTTGGGCATAATGGCCTTCAGCTTGGCCATGAACTCCTTGGTCTCGGAGGGAGTCTTATTCATCTTCCAGTTGCCGGCAATGACGGTCTTGCGGTATTTTCTGTTCATTGTAAAAATTCTCCTATATCTAAGTATCATTCGTTGATGATATGGTTTCACATTGGGGACTGACAATTCCGGGAAAAAAGGCCGCCTGATTACTTGTCCTGCAGGCAGGCGATGCCGGGCAGCTCCAGGCCCTCCAGGAACTCCAGGGAAGCGCCGCCGCCGGTGGAGATGTGGGTGATCTTGTCGGCAAAGCCCAGTTGCTCGCAGGCCGCCGCGGAATCGCCGCCGCCCACGATGGTCACGGCATCGGAATCCGCCAGCGCCTGTGCCACGGCAATGGTGCCCTTGGCCAGGGTGGGATTCTCGAACACGCCCATGGGGCCGTTCCAAACCACGGTCTTGGCGGACTTGGCAGCCTCAGCGAACAGAGCGCGGGTCTTCTCGCCGATGTCCAGGCCCATCTTATCGGCAGGGATGGCATCGGAGGGAACGGTCTCAACGCTGATCTCGCCGTCGATGGGATCGGGGAAAGCGGAGGCGACCACGGTGTCGATGGGCAGCAGCAGCTTGACGCCCTTGGCCTCGGCCTTGGCCATCATTTCCTTGCAGTAGTCGATCTTCTCATTGTCCAGCAGGGAGGTGCCCACGCTGTAACCCTTGGCAGCCAGGAAGGTATAGGCCATGCCGCCGCCGATGATCAGGGTGTCCACCTTCTCCAGCAGATTGTTGATCACGTTCAGCTTGTCGGAGACCTTCGCGCCGCCCAGGATGGCGACGAAGGGGCGCTCGGGGTTGGCCAGGGCCTTGCCCATGATGGAAACTTCCTTGTTCACCAGGAAGCCGCACACGGCGGGCAGGTAGTCGGCCACACCGGCGGTAGAGGAATGCGCGCGGTGCGCAGTACCGAAAGCATCGTTGACAAAGATGTCAGCCATGCTGGCCAGCGCCTTGCTCAGCTCGGGATCATTCTTGGTCTCGCCCTTTTCAAAGCGGGTGTTCTCCAGCATCATCACGTCGCCGTCCTTCAGGGCAGCGGCCTTTGCCTTGGCATCCTCACCGGCCACGTCGGCAGCCATGATGACGGGCTTGCCCAGCAGCTCGCTGATGCGGTCGGCAACCACCTTCAGGCTCAGCTCCGGCTTCCACTCTCCCTTGGGCTTGCCCATGTGGGAGCACAGGATGACCTTCGCGCCGTGGTTGACCAGATACTCAATGGTGGGCATGGCAGCGACGATCCGCTTGTCGGAAGTGATCTTGCCGTTCTTGGTGGGGACGTTGAAATCGCAGCGGCACAGCACGCGCTTGCCGGCAACATCGATATCCTCAATGGACTTCTTGTTGTAATTCATAATAATTCCTCCGTTCAGAATTCATTGGGGGCTTGACCCCTCATTTTGCCAAAATCCTTTAGGTGCGGAAAAGAGAGCTGACGCAGGGCCTCGTAAACCGTAACGGCCACGGCGTTGCTCAGGTTCAGGCTCCGGGCCTCGGAGCGCATGGGGATCCGAACACAGCTGCTGTAATGCTCCTCCAGGAAGCGTTCGGGCAGGCCCTTGGTCTCTTTGCCGAAGAACAGATAGCAGCCATCGTGGAACGTGGCCTCCGCATAGCTCCGGGGCGCTTTGGTGGACAGGCACCACATTTCCTTCACGTCATTTCTGGCGAAGAAATCGTCCAAGCTCTCGTAATCGAGGACCTCGACCAGGTTCCAATAGTCCAGCCCCGCCCGCTTGACCGCCTTCTCGGAGATATCAAAGCCCAGGGGGCGGATCAGATGAAGGCGGCTCCCGGTGGCAGCGCAGGTCCTGGCAATGTTGCCGCAGTTCTGGGGGATCTCAGGCTCAACCAACACAATATTCAGCACGAAATCCACCTCCCGGTCCGGCGCATCGACAGCAGTACGCACAAATCCGTACATTGCCTATTGTATGTCAAAGCGCCGCTAAAATCAATCCCAAAACTTTCTTTTTTTTCGGTTTTTATAGTATTCACATAAAAAGGAACAGGAGCCGTCGAAATTTGTGAAAAAAATACATTGACAGGAAATTCCCTATCTTGTGTAAAAAGATTCTTCGTGAATCAACTGCAAGCGACACATTGTAAAAAATGGCAGATTGTTTTGGAATTCATTTCCCCCCTCCGGCACAAAAAACCGGCACACCGCCTGTGCGGTGTGCCGGAAATCGGTATTCTTCGCCGGTCGGCGACACTGACCGGCACAGGCTCTTAGCCCGCTGCCATCTTCAGCTCGCCGTTGTTATAGAACCAGCTGCCGCCGTTGGCGGTAAGCTCTGTCCCGTCGGTCAGGGTGACCACCAGCAGCAGATCCAGCTGATAGTCGTCGTCCATCTGGGGCATCTTGAAGCTGATGTTGGACAGGCTGCTCTCATAGCTGCCCTGGCCCTCGCCCTGGGGCAGGTCGATGTCCTTGGTCTCCACCGTCTCACCGTTGAGGGTGAACACCAGCTGGGCACTCTGGAAGTCGACAGCCGCGCCGGCGGTGGTGAGCTGGGGCAGCTGGACACTGGCCCAACCGGCAGTGACCACAAACTGGCCGTTCTCTTCCTTAAAATCGGAAATATACAGATTGCAGTAGGCATCCAGGGAACGCTTCATGTACACCAGAGAATCGTAGGCATCGCTGAGCGTGTAGTTCTCGGCAGCACCCATGGGCGAAAACAGGACAAACTCGTATTCGTAGCCGTCCGCCGCTTCCAGATCCACGGAGGCGGTGTAGTAATTGCCGTCCCACTGGCAGTAGGCGTTTTCTACGGTCTGCCCTTCCAGCCGGACGACAAAGGAGGCAGACTGCCCCTCTTCGTAGGCTCTGGGATGGCCCTTAAAGGTGACTGTGGCACCGTTGCTGCTGCTCCACACGGCAGCGGTCATCTCCCAGGACTCCAGGTCGCCCTCGGTCTCCACGTTGGCCAGCGCATCGGCGGGCGCAGTGACCACCGCCGCAGGCTCAGACGCCTGGGTGGGCGGGACGGTCTCCGGCTCCTCCGGCTTCTTGGAGCAGCCGGAAAGGATGGACGCGGCAGCGCACGCCAGCAGCATGCAGGCAATGAGGGCAGATTTCTTTTTACGCAGCATTTTAATTCCTCCCAATATTCAAACCCTGTCGGCGTTCCAAAAGCCGACGGTCCACGGAATGAAATTCATTTTGAGTTCATTATAATGCATGGTCCGTCGTTTTGCAACTTAAAAAACCTTTAATTTTTTGTAAGGAAAAGAAAAGCATGGAAAAGCCGTGTACATTTTTTCTTCTTGGGAGACAGCCGCATTTCCGCAAAGCGCCCCCGGAGGAAGGCCTCCGGGGGTGCTGAAAAATCGATTATTCCTCAGCCGCCTTGGCGTCGGCAATGATCTTGGCCTGGTTCGCCTTGGGAACCTCCTCGTAACGGTCGAAGGTCAGGACGAAGGAGCCGCGGGCCTGGGTCATGGCCCGAAGGTCGATGGCGTAGCTGCCCATCTCGGCCATGGGGACCTCAGCCTCCACCACGGTGTTGCCGTCGCCGGTGGGGTTCATACCCATCACGCGGCCGCGGCGCTTGTTCAGGTCGCCGATGACGTCGCCCATGTAGCTGTCGGGGATGGTGACGGCCAGGGAGCCGATGGGCTCCAGCAGGGTGGGCATGGCGTTGGGCATGGCCTCCTTGAACGCCAGGATGGCGGCCATCTTAAAGGCCATTTCGTTGGAATCCACAGGGTGATAGGAGCCATCGTACAGCACAGCCTTCAGGCCGACCATGGGGTATCCGGCCAGGGGGCCCTTCTGGACGGCTTCCTGGATGCCCTTCTCAACGGCGGGGTAGAAATTGCGGGGCACGGAGCCGCCGAAGACCTCTTCCGCGAAGATCATGTCATCCTGCTCGTCCTGGGGCTCGAAGCGGATCCACACATCGCCGAACTGGCCGGAGCCGCCGGTCTGCTTCTTGTGACGGCCGTGGGCCTCTACCTTCTTCTTGATGCGCTCGCGGTAGGCCACCTTGGCGGGGCTGAGCACCGCGTCCACGCCGAAGCGGGTCTTGAGCTTGGAGACCAGGACATCCAGCTGCTGGTCGCCGGTGCCGGACAGGATCAGCTGCTTGGTCTCGGGGTTCATATAGGTGGAGAAGGAGGGATCTTCCTCGTTCAGCCGGTTCAGGCCGGTGCCCACCTTTTCTTCCTGGCCTCTGACCTTGGGGGCAATGGCCATGGAATAGCAGGGCGCGGGATAGGGGATCTGCTTCAGGCTGACCACCTTTCTGGGGTCGCACAGGGTATCGCCGGTCTTGACCTTGTCCATCTTGCCGATGGCGCCGATGTCACCGCAGGTGAGCACCTTGACCTCGGTGTTCTTCTTGCCGCACATGGTGTACAGGCGGCCCAGCTTCTCGGTCTCGCCGGTACGGGAGTTGACCAGAGTGGTATCGGAGGTGATCTCGCCGGAGAGGACCTTCACAAAGGAATACTTACCGAACTGGTCGGACACGGTCTTCCACACGAAGGCAGCGGGCACGCCGCCGGGCGAGACCACGAATTCCTCCACCTTGCCGTCGGCGGTGGTGGCCTTGTGATAGTTGCCCTCCACGGGATTGGGCAGCAGCTCGATGATGTGATCCATCAGCATCAGGGAGCCCAGGCAGGTCAGGCCGGAGCCGCAGAACACAGGGAACAGGTTCAGCTCCGCCACGCCCTGATGCAGGCCGGTCATCATTTCACGGTAAGTAAACTCGTCGCCCTCGAAGAAGCGGTCCATCAGGGCCTCGTCGGTCTCGGCCACGGCCTCCTTCAGCGCATCGTGGAATTCATCGATCACGGCAGCCTTGTCGGCGGGCAGCTGGATCTCCACCCTCTTCAGCTTCTGCATCTCATAGGCACGCTTATTCAGCACGTCGATGATGCCGGTGACCTTCTTGTCCGCGCCCCAGATGGGCACGATGGCGGGAGCGATCTTGTTGCCGTAGCGCTCACGCAGGGCTTCGAAGGTAGCGTTATAATCGGAATTGTCCTCGTCCACCTTGGAGATGTAGATGAAACGGGGCATATTCCGCTCTTCGCAATACTTCCAGGCCTTCTCAAAGCCGACGGTGATGCCGTCCTTGGCGGAGAGCACCAGGATCGCGGCATCGGCGGCCCGCAGCGCCTCCATCACGGCACCGGCAAAATCGAAGCCGCCCGGGGTATCCAGGATGTTGATCTTGGTCTTGTTGTACTCAATGGGGATCACAGAGGTGGAGATGGAAATATGGCGGCGGATCTCTTCGGGATCGTAATCACTAACGGTGTTTCCGTCGGCGTTCTTGCCGATACGGTCGATGGCACCGGTCATGTAAAGTAAGCTCTCTGCCAGGGCGGACTTACCGCTTCCGCTGTGGCCCAGCAGACAGACATTGCGAATGGCGTTGACAGTGTACATAGTTGCAAAAACTCCTTTCGGGACGGTGTGCCTTGCAGACACCCGAATAGGGACATTATACACGAACTTCGGTTTAATTTCAATGACTATTTCAGTCAAATTGCAAAATTGTGTATATTATCCTACGGACATTTGTTTTTCTGTGCAATTCGCACAAAATTTCAATTTCAATTTTTTGCAATATCCCCACCTCCGGGCGGCAACGCGCAGGAAAAGGGCGCGCCTTGCGGCGCGCCCGGTAAAGAATATTTATACCACTCTTGTCCACTCCGTCGCCAGCAGGCTGGGGACCATCCAGGCCAGCTGATACAGCAGCACCCGCGCGGGGGTCAGCAGTTCCGTGGAGCCGAGGTAAGACAGCGCCAGCATGATCACCAGCCCGGTCACGCCGCCCAGGATGCCCACCACAGAGCCGACCACGCTGGCCCGGCGCAGGGACATTGCCCCGGTGATGGCATAGGCGGAGGAGATCAGGTCGTCCCGGGTCACCAGCGCCAGCACGTCCGCCTCCGGGTCCGCCCTTCTGGCGGCCAGTTCCGCCCGCTCCTCCTGGGGAGGCAGGATCAGGCGCTTGGTGCGGATGGAGAATTTCTCACGGATGAAGCTGTCGGTCAGCATAAAGTCACCGGCCAGCAGCAGCGTTTTCAGCTTCCGGCAGCCGCACAGCGACACGATGCCCGCTGCGGCGGAGCGCATTCTGGCATAGGAGATGGCGATCACTGCCACCAGCTGCCCATCCACAGCCACATAGACTGCCTGGCTCACCATGGTCCCCTGAGGGATCTCCACGCCCATATCCTGCAAGAATTCCAGGCTGCCCAGCAGCACCGGCTCTCCGTTGACCTCGCCGCCGACGCCGCCCATGCCGTAGTCCCGGAAGGATTCCACCGGGTACTCCGTGCCGCTGCGGCTGGCCAGCAGGTTGCGGAACAGCGGCACCAGCGCGCCGCCCGCCGCAAAGATCAGGGAAGCGGAATAGGATACCACCTCGGTGCTGGGTCGGTCGGAATAGAATTTGATGCCATTGAGCTTGGTAGAACCCTTGGGGAACAGATCCTTATCCCGCAGGGGCACCACGGCGCGGCCGCAGAGCTTCTTCACGCCCTGCCAGCCGCAGATCACCGCGCCCACCATATGCAGCCGCTTTTCCAGCAGCGCGGCAGGCCGGGTCAGGGCCACAAAATAACCGGCGGGGAAGGATACCAGCAGCGAGGTAGAGAAGATCTTCACTGCCATGCTGGTGCCGTGGAGCATGCCGGTCAGCACCGCAATGCCCACGCAGGCCAGCAGCGCCACCAGGGCGTACACCTGCTGGACGACCTCCGGCGCACCGGGGCGGGCATAGGTATCCATAAAGTCGTCCACATCTCCCTGGCCGCGCAGAATACCGTCGCGCTTGCCGTAGAACATCGGCTCCTTTACCAGACTGGTCAGGCTGGTGGCCTTGCGCATGGTATCCAGCTGGGCCAACTCCGTGGTGCAGCGGTGGTACTGCGCCAGCATCGCCATGGTCATCTCCAGCACGAAGGCGGAGCAGAACGGAACCCGCTGCTCATCCAGGCAGAACCAGGCGTCCGCCATGCAGGCGATGAAGGAGACCATCAATGTGGTATTCATGGAATAGCGCAGATGAAACAGGTCGCCGATGCCGTCCATAATCAGGCCGCTGCCCAGCAGCCCGGAGGCCATCATCCCCAGCACCTGGGTATAGATCATCAGCTTGGTGCGGCTGGCGGGCACCATGCCCCTGGTATACAGGAACACGCCCAGGCCGCACAGCATCAATACAATAAAATTGAGGATGATTCCCACCTGAAGCCTGCCGATGCCCTGGCCGCTGAGGGCGTAGTACCGCTTCTCCGGCCCGGCCACCAGCTTCCGCTTCAGCTCCCGCAGCCTGGCGCTGCGCATCAGCGGGACGGTGTTGGAGCCGTCCTCCGGCTCATCCGCCGCCTGCCGCAGACTGGGCGCTTCCGCCTGGGCGGTTGGTTCGCTGTCAGCCTCCGGCGCGGTCCCGTCAACGGCATCCTGGTCATCCACTTCTGCGCCGAAGCCGCTCTGAGGCTCCTGGTCCGCGCTGCCCGGATCGGTCAGCTCCGGCGGAAGCTTCGGCAGCGGATCCGTATCGTCGGAAACGGCAGGCTCCGCCGGAAGGTCCGGCAGCGGGTCGGTATCACTAGAGATGGTGATCTCCCCTGCGGCGGCGAAAAAGGCCTGGGATGCCTGGGCCACCGTCTCGGAATCCGCCCCGGCAAACAGATCTTCATCCGCGGTCTGCGCCGCCTCCAGGTTGGTCAGTATTTCCGTCAGCTCCGCCGCGTCCTGGGTCTCCTCCCCCTGGGTGGAGGCCTCGTACAGCTGTTGCATGATATCGTCCAGATTATAATCCAGTTCTTTCTCTTGGTTGTCCATATCGGTTCCTCCCGTTTAGCCCAGGCGCTGACGCAGGGCCTCGTAAAGCAGAATGGAGGCGGCGGCAGAGGCATTCAGGGAGCTGATCCTCCCCTTCATGGGAATGTTCACCATCACGTCGCAATTTTTGCGCACCAGCTGGCTCATCCCATCCCCCTCGCTGCCAATGACGATGGCGGCGGGGCCGGACAGATCCGCCTGATACATGGGGATCGATCCCTCGGCAGCCGTGCCGAATACCCAGACGCCCTTCTGCTTCAGCTCCGCGATGGCGGCGCTGATGTTGGTCACCCTGGCCACCTTCATATATTCCACCGCACCGGCGGAGGCCTTGGCCACCGTGGCCGTAAGCCCCACGCTGCGCCGCTTGGGGATAATCACACCGTGAGCGCCGGCGCACTCGGCGCTCCGCAGGATTGCCCCCAGGTTGTGCGGGTCGGAAAGCTCGTCGCAGATCACGATCAGCGGCGCCTCTCCCCGGCTGGCAGCCTCCTCCAAGATGTCGTCAATGGAGTAGTACACGTGGGCGGCAGCCAGGGCGATCACACCCTGATGGGCATGGGTAAAGGACATGGCGTCCAGCTTCCGCCGGTCCACCGGCACCACCACCGCGCCTGCCTCCTTGGCCTCGGCCGCCAGACGCTGCAAGCCCCGGTCGATCTCGCCCGCGGCGATGAAAACCTTATCCACCGTACGTCCGCTTCTCAGCGCCTCCTGCAGGGCATTGCGCCCCTCCAGCTGTCCCTCTGTCTCTTCCGCGGGAGCAGCTGCCGCGGGACGGGCCGGGCGGCGATTCTTTTCATACATAATGGGAATCCTCCGTATTCTTTGGGAATCAAAAATTACAGTTCGATACATTATACCAGATTTTTTAGGAATATACAATAGCATTTTTTCTTGCCGGGGCGGCATCCCGGGAAAGCCGAGCTCCCGGCGGAATTTTCCGAAAATCCGGGGGGATTCTTCTTGACGTGGGAAGAAAATATCGATATAATGTCAGGGAGTATGGATATTTTTATCCGAAGAAAGGATTTTGAAATATGGCTAAGGAATACAAGATCACAAGCCTGCGGCTGGCAGACCTGGAGAAGGAACTGAACTACCTGAAGACCACCCGCGAGCGCGAAGTGGCCGCGATGATCGCGGAGGCCCGGTCCTACGGCGACTTGTCCGAAAACTCGGAATACGATGCCGCCAAGAACGAGCAGGCCAAGCTGTACGGCCGCATTGCCGAGATCGAGGACGTGCTGTCCCATGCCATCATCATTGAGGATGAGAACGAGGCCACCGGCCGGGTCGGCCTGGGCTGCACCGTGGTAGTGGAGGACGAGCAGGGCAAGCGCACCACCTACCGCATCACCGGCTCCCAGGAAGCCAACCCCATGGAGTTCCGTCTGTCCGACGACTCCCCCTTTGGCCGCGCCATCGTGGGCAAGGCCGCGGGCGAGACTTTCGTGGTCAATGCTCCTGTCGGCTCCTTCACCATGAAGGTGATCGACGTCACCCGGGAGGGCTGAGGATGGCAAAGTTCGTACCGCAGCAGGAGCTGTCCCTGAACGACCAGATGCAGATCCGCCGGGAAAAGCTGGCGGCATTGCAGGCCGAGGGCCGGGACCCCTTCGTGCAGACCAAGTTCGACTGGAACGCCGGCTCCGCCGCCATCAAGGCCGATTATGAAGCTTTCGAGGGCAAGACCGTTCGGGTGGCCGGGCGGCTCATGAGCAAGCGGGGCCAGGGCAAGGTGATGTTCTGCGACTTGCAGGACAGCACCGGCCGCATCCAGATTTTTGTCAAGATCGACGAGATGGGTGAAGAGGAATATAACCGCTTCAAGAAAAATGACATCGGCGACATCATCGGCGTGGAGGGCGAGATCTTCAAGACCCAGACCGGGGAGGTCTCCGTCCGCGCCAAGTCCATCATCCTGCTGAGCAAGTCCCTGCTGCCCCTGCCCAATAAGTTCAAGGGTCTGACCGACCGGGAGACCCGCTATCGCCAGCGCTACGTGGATCTGATCGTCAACCCTGAGGTGAAGGATACCTTTGTCAAGCGCAGCAAGATTCTGCGGGAGCTGCGGCATTTTCTGGACGGCAAGGGCTTCCTGGAGGTGGACACCCCCATCCTGACCCCCTTTGAGATCGGCGCTTCCGCCCGTCCCTTCTATACCCACCACAACACCCTGGATCTGGACATGGTGCTGCGCATTGAGACGGAGCTGTACCTGAAGCGGCTCATCGTCGGCGGTATGGACCGGGTGTATGAGGTCGGCCGCATTTTCCGCAACGAGGGCATGGACCCCACCCACAACCCGGAATTCACCACCATCGAGCTGTACCAGGCCTATACGGACTTCCACGGCATGATGGATCTGGTGGAGGAAATGATGAAGACGGTCACCATGGCTGTCTGCGGCACCCTTCAGATCACCTATCAGGGCACTCCCATCGACCTGAGCCACTGGGAGCGGCTGACCATGGTGGACGCGGTGAAGAAATACTCCGGCGTGGACTTTAACGAGATCCACTCCGATGCCGAGGCCATCGAGGCTGCCAAGGCCCACAAGGTCGAGCTGCCGGAGATTCCCACCAAGGGCGCCATCATGGCCGAGTTCTTCGATGCCTTTGTGGAGGAAAAGCTGATTCAGCCCACCTTTATCTACGATTACCCCGTGGAGATCAGCCCTCTGGCCAAGCGCAAGCCCAATGCCCCCGCCTTTACCGAGCGGTTTGAATACTTCATCAACGCCACGGAGTTTGGCAACGCCTTCTCCGAGCTGAACGACCCCATTGACCAGAAGGGCCGCTTTGAAAAGCAGGTGGCCGACCGGCTGTCCCTGGATCCCAGCTCCAAGGCACAGGTGGACTACGATTACGTCACCGCCCTGGAATACGGCCTGCCTCCCACGGGCGGCCTGGGCTTCGGCGTTGACCGCCTGGTCATGCTCCTGACCGATTCCGCCTCCATCCGGGACGTCTTGCTCTTCCCCACAATGAAGCCGTTGGACTCTGACAAGAAGGTTTCCAAGGAGGCTTCTGCCCCCGCCGGGGCCGCCCCCGCCGCGCCCGCTGCGGAGGAGAAGATCGACTTCTCCAACGTGCAGATCGAGCCGCTGTTCACGGAGTTTGTTGATTTTGACACCTTCTCCAAGAGCGATTTCCGTGCCGTGAAGGTCAAGGAATGCGAGGCCGTCAAGAAGTCTAAAAAACTGCTGAAGTTCGTTCTGGATGACGGCACCGGCACAGACCGGGTCATTTTGAGCGGCATCCATGCTTATTATGAGCCGGAAGAGCTGGTGGGCAAGACGCTCCTTGCCATCACCAACCTGCCGCCCAGGCCCATGATGGGCATCGAGTCCTGCGGCATGCTAATCTCCGCCGTGCATCACGAGGGCGAGGAAGAAAAGCTCCACCTGCTGATGCTGGACAACCACATCCCCGCTGGCGCGAAGATGTACTGAGTACACCAAGTTCATTAATATTAAGCCCGCCTGAGTCCCAAAAGGATTCAGGCGGGCTTCTTGCAAAAGCTTTTATCGGTACTTAAAATTTTTCAGGATATTGACCAGGCTGCGCTGGATATGGCCGGCCATTTGCTTTCGGGCGGCTTCGGCGTCCTGCTGCCGGATCGCCTTGAGAATGTCGATGTGCTCCTGGGTGGATTGGATGTAATGCTCACGCTCCGGGGCGGCGATGCCTACGCTGGGGCCGTTCCACAGGCTGGACAGGAACTTATACAGCCGCTCGTTGTCCGCTGCCGTCCAGATCGCCGAATGGATCGCAAGATTCAGCGCTTCGTATTCCTCGGTGGAGACGCTGTCCATCCGCGTCTGCAACGATTCCAGCTTTTGCAGGAAATCATCCGTATCTGCCATTCCCCGCTCGGCGGCCCGCCGGGCGGCCTCGGATTCCAGCAGAATGCGCACCTCATAGTGATCGGTGATGTATTTTTCATCAAGGGGCTTGACGATCGCGCCCTTGTTCATTCGCAGCTCGATCATGCCCTCGGCCTCCAGGGTCTGAAAGGCTTCGCGCACAGGGGTACGGCTGACCCCCAGCCGCTCGGCGATCTCGGTCAGGCTCAGCTCGTCACCGCTCTTGTATTCCCCCGAAAAAAGCGCCTTCCTCAGAATCGCGGTGACCTGCACCCGGGTTGGCATTGCCTTCTTTATACTTTCCATGGTGTATCGCTCCTCTCTGCACTAGAATAGCATCTTTGAAACCGCATGTCAAATACTGTATTGCGTATATCGTATACAATTTTATCATTTTTACCAAATTTCACATTGCTGATTTGGTAAGAGCGGAGAAAGTGTAGTTACCCTCTTGAAAAGTCTGGTGAAACGTGATATTGTAGCAACAGCCAAGCAAAATTGTATACGATATTCAAAATTCAAAAATAGAAATTGGAGGAACGCACCATGCATGCCATTGAAAAAATCCTGGCTAAGAACAGCGGCAGAGCCGAAGTCCACACCGGCGAGATCGTGACCGCCAAGGTCGATTTTGCCGAGATCAACGACCTGTATCTCCAGACGGTCTATTCCTTCTATGAGATGGGCGGCGAAAAGGTCTGGGACCGGGAGCGGGCTGCCTTCGTCTTTGACCACTATGCCCCCTGTCCGGACGTCAAAAGCGCCGCCAATCACAAGGAAATGCGCGAATTTGCCCAGAAGAACGGCCTGCGCTTCCACTTTGACACCAACTGCGGCGTCTGCCACCAGGTCATGCCGGAGGCGGGTCTGATTTATCCGGGTATGATCGTCGTGGCCACCGACAGCCATACCACCACCCACGGTGCCTTCGGCGCGATGGGCACCGGCTGCGGTGCCACCGACATGGCCACTATTCTGATGACCGGCGAGCTGTGGTTCCGCGTGCCAGAGATCATCGAGGTCCGGCTGGAGGGCGAGACTCAGAAGGGCGTTTATCCCAAGGATGTGATCCTGGAGGTGCTGGGCCGCATCCGCGCCGACGGCGCTGTTTACAAGGCCATCGATTTTACCGGCAGCTATGTTGAAAATCTGAATGTGGCAGGCCGCATGACCATCTGCAACATGGCCGTGGAGATGGGCGCAAAGACTGCCTATATGCAGCCCAACGATGACGTGCTGCGCTATGTTGACCAGCGGGCCGTCCGCCCCTATGAGGTGCAGTTCACCGATCCCGATTTCCAGTACGAGGAAAGCTATGTCTTCGACGTTTCCAAGATCGGGCCGAATCTGGCCTGCCCCAGCAGCGTGGAAAACGTCCACCCCCTGTCCGAGGTCATTGCCGACGGCCCCGTCCGGCTGAACCAGGGCTACATCGGCAGCTGCACCGGCGGCCGGGTGGAGGATATCGCCATCGCTGCCCAAATTCTGAAGGGTCGGCATATCCCGGCCTATACCCGCCTGATTATCGTGCCCGCCTCCGATGAGGTCATGCAGGAGTGCATGAAGGCCGGTTACATTCAGGAGCTGATGCGCGCCGGCGCTACCGTCACCACCCCCGGCTGCGGCGCCTGCCTGGGCGCGCATGAGGGTGTTCTTGCCCCGGGCGAGGTGTGCATCACCAGCACCAACCGCAACTTTCCCGGTCGAATGGGCTCCACCGAGGCGCTGATGTACCTTGCCAGCCCAGCCACCGTCGCGGCCAGCATGGTAAACGGCTGCATCACCGATCCTAGGGAATTTCTGTGAGACTGAAAAGGGAGGATACTTTTATGAACAGTGAAATCACCGGCAAGATCATCATCGTAGGCGATAATATTGATACCGACCAGATTTACCCCGGCTGCTATCTGGCCCTGACCGACCCAAAGGAGATCGGCAGCCACTGCCTCAGCGGCGTGGATGTAAACATTGCCGCGAACTTTCCCCAGGGCGGCATTGTGGTAGCAGGCCGCAACTTTGGCTGCGGCTCCTCCCGGGAGCACGCGCCCATTGCCCTGCTGAACATGGGGGCCAAGGCGGTCATTGCCGATTCCTTCGCCCGCATCTTCTTCCGCAACGCCATCAATCTGGGTCTGGTGCCGGTCATCTGCAAGGGCATCAGCAAAAAGGTGCACGACGGCCAGACCCTTACCCTGGATTTTGTCAAGGGTGTCGTCACCGTGCAGGAGACGGGCGAGAGCTATCCCTGCGAGGCACTGGGCGAGCAGGCCATGAAGATCCTGGCCGCCGGGGGCATCAAACCCCTGATGCGCGCCCGCTTTGCCAAGGAAAAGGCGGAGTAACATGCACACCCGTGCGGCCGTTTGCAACCGACAGTTGCAAACGGCCGCATAATTGCAATGTGAGGGCACAAAGTGAACGGCGTAACCTACGCACGCCGCCTCCGTAGGGGCGCGTAAACCCGTTTGCCGCGCGGCGGTAAAGAAAATCGTTGCCAATTTCCGTCCAATGTGCGATTCTTAGGGCAACACCGCACAATTGGCAAGAAGCCCCAGCCTGGATTTTGGGCTCAATTCAAAGTTTGGAAAACGAAGGAATACTGTATGTATTTCTCGTTTTTCAAACTGAAGATGTGGGGCAAAAAGACGGCTGCGGCTCGCAGATACAATTGCGCGGTGTTGCCTTAGGTTTTGAGCTATTGCCATGGATTATCCTATGACCAGTTCTGTAAAGACTCCATGGTCGTGGAAGCGTGTGTTTTTAACCTCAGTCAAATGGGTGAGCTCGCCAACAAGGCGAATGCCGCATACACGCAAGCGCATACCGAAATCCCCTGGCGGTACTTGTATGGCCTGCGTAATCGTATTGTCCATGACTACGAGGGCGTGAATCTGCGCTTAATTTGGGAAATCATATCTGATGATTTAATCTCGTTGCAAGCTATTCTTCAAGCATCGTGCAAAAATAATTGGTCAGCCCTGAAGAGGGCTGACTTTTTCGTTAAGGGGGCAACACCGTGCCTTCGGCCGGTGCTTTGCAGTTGGCATTTTGCCATCCTAAAATCTTGACAGCCGTCTGGCTTGCGGATATGATGGAAGAAAAACAGGAGGCTCAGCGTTATGGTATCAGAGGCATTGCAGCGGGCGCGGGAATATGAGGCGGAGTTTGCCTGCCCGGAGGCGGGGCGGCCGGTGTTTCATATGACGCCCACCGTGGGGTGGATGAACGACCCCAACGGCTTTTCCGTCTATCAGGGGGAATATCACCTGTTCTACCAGTATCATCCCTACTCGACCAACTGGGGGCCGATGCACTGGGGGCATGTGAAAACCAAGGATTTTATCAAATGGGAGCGGCTCCCGGCGGCCCTTGCCCCGGACCAGGCGTACGATAAGGGCGGCTGCTTCTCCGGCAGCGCGTTGGAGCTGCCCGACGGGCGGCAGCTGCTGGTCTACACCGGTGTCCAGCAATACGCCGAAGCGGGCGGCACCATGAAGGAGCGGCAGGCCCAGTGCATCGCCATCGGTGACGGTATGGATTATGAGAAGAGCGGGCTGAATCCGGTGCTGAATGAAACCGCTCTTCCCCCAGGCGGTAGCCCGGCGGACTTCCGGGACCCCAAGATCTGGCAGGAGCCGGACGGAAGCTACCGCCTGGTGGCCGCCAACCGCGCCGGGGACGGCAGCGGCGCGGCGCTGCTATTCGGCAGCCGGGACGCGCTGCACTGGGATCTTCTTTCCACCCTGGACGCCTCCGGCTGGAAATTTGGCGGAATGTGGGAATGCCCGGACTGCTTCCGGCTGGGTGACCGTCAGGTCCTCATGCTCAGCCCCCAGGAAATGCTCCCCGTTGGGCTGGATTTCCACGCCGGAAACAACACCGCCTGGCTGATCGGCCGCATGGAGCCGGGCAGCATTGCCTTTGTCCGCCAGATCGTTCAGCCCGTGGATTACGGCATTGATTTTTACGCCCCCCAGACCCTGCTGGCCCCGGACGGGCGGCGGATCATGATCGCCTGGATGCAGAACTGGGAGACCGCCGCATACAAGATGGAGGGCTGCCCCTGGTTCGGCCAGATGACCCTGCCTCGGGAGCTGCGAATGGAGAATGGGAAAATCCTCCAGCTGCCCGTGCGGGAGCTGGAGGCATATCGCCGCCACCGAATCGCGTATCAGGATGTGGCGGTGCGGGAGGCGGTCACGCTCCCCGGCGTCCATGGGCGGGTGCTGGACATGACGCTGACCCTCCGCCCGACCCAGGCCGAGGGCTGCTTCCGGCTGCGCTTTGCCCAGGGCGGTCCCTACGTCACCACGCTCAGCTGTGACCTGGAGCACGGAACCGCTACCCTGGACCGCTCCGCCAGCGGCCTGCGGTGGGATACCCTGCACAGCCGCACCTTCCCCGCCCCTCTGCGCGGCGGCACACTGAAGCTCCGCCTGGTGCTGGACCGCTTCAGCGCCGAGCTGTTCCTCAACGACGGCGCGCAAGCCGCCTCCACCACCCTCTACACCCCTGCCGAAGCAGACGGCATCAGCTTCGAAGCAGATCAAAAAGTAGTCATGGAGCTGGAAAAGTACGATCTGGTGCTGTAACCATTACCAGCAACGCATCAAAAGGCGCTGACAGGGTCAACCGTCAGCGCCTTTGCGGTGTATTTCATTTAGGGCAACACCGCACAATTTGGCAAGAAGCCCCAGCCTGGATTTTTGGCTCAATTCAAAGTTTGGAAAACGAAGGAATACTGTATGTACCCGCAAGGGGTATGCCGCATCCGTAAGCCAGCTTACGCTGGCAACGGCTGCGCAATATTTCTCGTTTTTCAAGCTGAAGAAGTGGGGGCAAAAAGGCGGCTGCGGCTCGCAGACACAATTGCGCGGTGTTGCCTTAGTTCTCGTCCGTCCCCTGCTCGGCCTGGCGGAAGATGGCGGCCAGGAGTTCGGCGTCATATTCCGGCTCCGCTGCCGGGGCTTCCGGCTGCTGATCGTCCTGGGGTGGGGCGGGGGGATCCTGGTTCTGGGGCTTTCTGGCAAACTTGCCGGAATAGGCAGGCGTGGGCTCTGCCGCAGGGGCGGCTGTCTGGGGAGCATATTCGTCCGGCTCCCTCAGATAAGTGTCCAGAATATCCGGCTCCTGCCAGGCAATGGCCGGAGCAGACTTCGGCGCAGGCTGGAAGCTCTCCGCATAGGTCTGACGCTGCACCGGCTGCGGAGCGGGCTGAGGCGGCTGCGCCGCAGGGCGTGCCGGGCGCTGGGTGCTGCTGCCATTGGCTGCCGGACGTACCGCGGAAGCAGATCTGGGAGCCTGGGGGCGGGGTGCGCCACAAAGGGTGCAGTAGGGGCCGCTGTTCCGGCTGCGATCCCGGGGGCATACCCATTCGCCCGTGTAGCCGCGCTGTGCCGCCGGTCGGTTGGCCGAAGCGGTAGGCCGATTGGAGGCGGCGGGACGCTGGGTGTGCGCCGCAGGGCGCTGAACCGGCAGCGCAGGGCGCGAAACATCGTCATACTCTTCCTCCTGCGGCGCTCTTCGGTGGGCAGCACGGGGGGCGGTGGTATCCGGGGGCAGCAGCTTTTGCAGCACCAAATACACCACGCCGGAGGTCGCGGCAAATACCGCCACAAACACCATCACCGTAATAGCGATCCAAACGCCGGTGTTGGTGCTGCGCGTGGCCGTCGTTCCCAGGCCGGAGAAGGAATTGTAGCAGTCGTCGCACAGCAGTCCCGCGCTGGTGCTGTGGCCGGCTCCGCGAATGCTCTTTCCGCACAGGCTGCATTTATTTCCGCCGCAGGCGGAAAGCAGAACGCCCAGCAGCAATACGCATGCCAGCAGGGCCGCAATCTTTCTTCCATTCTTCATCATTCTCATTTCCTTTCTTCCGGGCATCGGTCACCCGGCTGATGGAGCTTGGCTGCGCCGATCGGTACGATCCTGCGCACATGCTGATTGTATCACGCATTGCCCGTTTTTGCAACGGTTTTAGCCGCCGCTTTTGGCCGGATTTCCGCGTTGACTTTCCTTTGGGGGCGGAATATAATGATTCCGTCAGAAAATGCGGTGACTCCCCTGCCCGGATTCACCGGGCGGCACCATCCGCAGAAAGCGAAGCCTATGAACAAGCACACCCTGAAATTATCCTTTTTAAGCACCCTTCCCGTGATGACCGGCTACCTTTTCCTGGGTGCCGGCTTTGGGATCATTTTACAGCAGAGCGGCTATGGGCTGCCCTGGGCTCTGGCCATGAGCATTTTTATTTATGCTGGTTCCATGCAGTATGTGGGCGTGGGGCTCCTGACCGGCGGGGCGGGGCTTGCCGCCACCGCGCTGACCACCCTGATGGTAAACGCCCGGCACCTGTTCTACGGGCTTTCCATGGTGGATGCCTACAAGCAGGCGGGAAAGAAAAAGCCGCACCTGATCTTCGCGCTGACGGATGAGACCTATTCCCTGGTCTCCCGCCCCGTGCTGCCCGACGGAGTTGACCGCGTCGGCTATTGTTTCTGGGTATCCCTGTTTGACCAGTGCTACTGGGTACTCGGCTCCGTCATCGGCTCCCTGCTGGGGAACCTGCCGCTGGATTTCACCGGCATTGACTTTGCGCTGACCGCCCTGTTTGTCACCATCTTTGTGGAGCAATGGCTGAGCACGAAGCACCACTTCCCTGCCATGGTGGGTGTGGTGTCCGCCGTCGTTTGTCTGATCATATTCGGTGCGGACAGCTTTCTGATCCCCACCATGATCCTCATCGCAGCCATCCTGGTGATGGCCCGCAAGACTGGAACGGAGGCGGCAAAATGACGCTCTTCCTCACGGGCACCCTCTCCCCCCGCCTGCACAGCGCCGCCCTGGTGGCCATCATGGCCGTTATTACCATGCTGCTACGCTTTCTCCCCTTTTGGGTATTCGGCGGCAAAAAACAGACGTCGCCCCTCATCACCTATCTGGGCAAGGTACTCCCCTTTGCCATCATGGGCATGCTGGTGGTCTACTGCCTGAAATCCGTCAATTTCATTCATCCGACTCACGCCCTGCCGGAGCTGATCTCCTGCGCCGTGGTGGTGCTGCTCCACCTGTGGAAGCGCAACACCATGCTCTCCATCACCGGCGGCACCGCCTGCTACATGCTGCTGGTTCAAATCGTATTCGCGTAACTGCAAAACATTCTCCCGCCAAAGCTGTGTGAAAAGCACTGCCTTGGCGGGAGATTTTGTATGGTCACAGCGTCGCTGCGCCGCTATTGATGCTCCATGGGCGTAAACCGCAGGCCGTTTACCACCTGCTCTGTCCCTGTATCCCGGAAGTCCAGCCTGTGATATTTCCTTCCACTCGACCTTGAAATCCTCAATGCGCTTCAGCCCTTCCCCGGTAATATGGTAATACTTCCGAAGCCTGCCGCCATGCTCCGCGGTGCGGACATTCAGCATATTCGCCGTCTCCAGCCGTTTCAAAATGGTATACAAGGTCGATTCGGAAAGCTCCATGTACGGCTTCATATCCTTTATGATCTTGTAGCCGTATGAGTCCTCACTCTTAATGGCTGCCAAAACGCAAACATCCAAGAGCCCTCGCTTCAACTGACCATCCATGTTATACCTCCTTTCATGTTATACGTCATAATACGAAGCATTCATTTTGTCAACACGTTTTTTCAGAAGGCTCAAAAAAGGGCGGCAGAGAAAATCAAATCTCCCTGCCGCCGTGCTTCTATTCCAGCGCCGCCCGAAGTTTTTTCAGCGCCCTTTTCTCAATTCGGGATACATAGCTGCGGCTGATGCCCGTTCGTTCTGCCACTTCCCGCTGGCGGAGCGGCTCCTCCGCCCCCAGCCCGTAGCGCAGCTGGATCACCAGCCGCTCCTGCCCGGTCAGGCAGGTATCCACCGCCCGCCGCAGCAGCCGCACCGCCTCCTGATTTGCCACCTGCTCCATCAGGTCCGTATCCTCGCTGACCACATCCATCAGCGCCAGCGGCGCCCCATCCGTCCCGGTATCAATGTAATCCGACAACGACACATCCTGCGCACTCTTCCGCCCGGAGCGGAAGTACATCAGTATTTCATTTTCTACACATCGGGCTGCATAGGTTGCCAGTCTGGCTCCCTTGGAGGGGTCAAAGGTGGTGATTCCCTTGATGAGGCCAATGGTGCCAATGGAAATCAGGTCCTCCTGGTCGGCGGTTTGGGCGTAGTATTTCTTAGACTGGTGATGCCCGCGGTGTGCTTGAGGGGTGTATAGACGGCCTCATAGGTGCTGCCCAGCTTCAGAAAAATGTCGAGATGAA
>ENA-OUQF01000251-OUQF01000251.1-human-gut-metagenome-genome-assembly--contig:-NODE-251-length-46241-cov-18.890919_pt1 | contig 46241 bp, 37 predicted proteins | sample MGYA00237947_ERZ548826 | MGnify/ENA primary metagenome ERZ548826 (study PRJEB26490, sample SAMN05194701) | human gut metagenome | biome: terrestrial biome; feature: human-associated habitat; material... | reverse complement strand
CCCTCGCCTTGTTAAAATTACATATCGAAGGGTTCCATGCTGAGGACGGGGTGACCCACCTCGGACAGGAAGTTCAGCAGCTGCTCGGGATCCTCGGTGCAGATGGTCTCATCGGCGATCATGTCGGTGAAGTTCTCTACGCCGTACATTTCCAGAGCGGTCTTGTCCAGACGCTCACGCATCTGATCCTTCAGAATCTTGGGCAGCCAGACGATACGGCCGGGGCCGCCTTCGGCAGCGATGAACTTGTGGGAAGCAATGAAGTGCTTGCCATGACCCATGAAGCCGGGGGTCTGCACGCCGCCGCCGGTCATGGAGGCCATCTCGGAGAAGGTCATGCCCAGAGGCGTCATGCCCGCATGCTCACGGCAGGTGATAACGACGCCCATGGAAACAGGCTCGACGCCGCAGATACACTCGAAGCAGCCGCAGGAGGTCATGGGGTCCTGGAACAGGGAGTACAGGGTGACATGCTCCAGAGCGCCATGGCTGTACTTGTTGACGGCCTCGTCCACGCTGGCGTAGCGGCCCAGCTTCTCGTCGGTGCAGCCTTCCTTGAGGATGGGCTGGCAGGGACCGGCAGGGTCCAGCTCCTTGGTGGCCTTGGCGTCCAGCCAGGAAACGGCGCCGCACAGACCCAGACGCTCGGGAGTGACGATGCACACGTGGCTGGGGGAGAATGCCTGGCACATAATGCAGGTGTAGTACTGATCCACGGACTCGTCGGTCATGGAGGCCAGACGGGCGTCACGCTTGTCAAACACCTCGTTGGCAGCGGCGCGGAGGGCAGCGTTCTTCTCGGGATTGACCACGATGGTGACCTGGCACTTGTCCACAACGGCCTCAAACTCGCTCTTGACCTTGGCGTACAGCACTTCGCCCAGATGCTTGAACTTGAAGCCGGCCTCAAAGTCGGCCTTGGAGATACGGATACGGATCATGTCGCGCTGACCGGTGTGCATAACGCCCTCGATGCAGTTGATCCAGGAGTGCATCTTACGCTCCATGACGGACTCGAAGTCGGGCTGCATGGCCTTGCCGGCGACTTCCACGGTGTAGCTCAGGGAGATCTTGGAGCCGACGGGGATCTCGTCAATCTCGGGGCCGTCCACAACGATCTTGTGGTCTTCCACCTCGGAAGCGTCCCGGGTCTGCACCAGCTCGAAGCAGTCCACACGGGAGCCGTCCACTTCCACCTGCATGTCGCCGCGGCGGATGATCTCGCCCTCGAAAGCGGTGGCGAAGGCCACGGGGATGTCGATGTTGGTGATCTTCAGCTTGATGTCGCGAGCCTCCAGAGAGGTGGCGTTCCACTTGGAAGTATCCAGCTGCTGGATCAGGGACTTGGGAACACGGAACATGTTCTCGGTCTCGTTGGAGATAACGGGGAAGCCAAGGCAGATAGCGCCGGCGCCGTAGGAGACGATCTCATCGGACAGGGGCTTGTAAGCGTTGACAAACGCCTTGACGCGGTCCATGGTGTACTTGGCCAGAGAGGCGAAGTCGCCGGGGGTCACGTTGCCGAAGATCAGCGCGGCACGGACGGCCACGGAGACAACGTGGATAACGGACTGCATTTCGTAGCCCAGAGGCACCACGCGGACGTTCTCGCCCAGCTTCATGCCGGCGTCGAAGCAGTGCTTGATGGAGTCGCCGGTGAGGGTGACCAGAATACCCTGCGCCTGATAGGACTTGGCCAGAGCCACAGTCTCGGCGGGGTCTTCCGCGCCGCCGATGATAACGGCAACGCCGGGGATGTCGCCGGTGACCAGCGGCACGCCCAGATTACGGACGAAGGCGTCGGTCAGGTGGCCCATTTCCGGCTCGGCATAAGGCTCCGCGCCGTGCAGGTACTTCAGCGCTTCCAAAAACTCGGCGCACAGAGCGGATGCAATGCCGCTTTCAAAGGCGTCGTGGAGGCGGTTGTTGCGGGTCATCTTGGACTTGATGGTGTCCATGGCGGCCTTCATCTCACCCAGAGTGGTGATCTTCACGCCGGTGACGCCGTAGTAACAGGGCAGGCTGTAAGCGGTGCCGGGGAAAGATACAGGCTCGCTTTCGCCGTAAGCAGCGATGGCCTCATCAATGGCGGCTACAGTACGGGCGTAGTTGTAGTCGTTGCCGCCAAAAACTCTTTCAAAAAGTGTCACGGTATTTCCTCCTAATTTAAGATTCATCACGATCCAATATCGCTTTGATTTTCCGGATTTCTTCGATTGCCGCAGGACTGAAATCATAGGGGGATTTCCCCTGCCGGTCGGCGTCTATGATGTCAGGGTTGTAGTGGATAAAGCCCAGCAGGTCTTCCGCCGGAATGGCGGAGCGGATGAATTCCTCGTCGCCGTCGTCCCGGATCTTGTTTGCCACCACCCGAACGCGGGTAATGCCTAAGTCCTTTGCCAGACGCTTGACGTTGTGGTAGGTCTGCACCGATCTCGCGCCGGGCTCGATCACCACGATGAACTGATCCATGTTGGCTGCCGTTCCCCGTCCTAAGTGCTCCAGACCCGCTTCCATATCCATGATGACCACATCGTTCTTCCGATAGGTCAACGCAGAGAGGATGGCCTTCAGCATCACGTGCTCGGGGCAGACGCAGCCGCTGCCGCCCACATCCACGGTACCCATGACCAGCAGCTTGACGCCGTTAATCTCCTTGGAGAAGGTGTCCGGGATATCCGCCACATAAGGGTTCAGCTTGAAGAACTTATTGGCGGCATTGGCGCCGGTGCGCTCCTCCACCAGAGTGCGCATTTTGGAGATGGGGACAATGGCGTCCACTTCCTCCTGACTCAGTCCAAGAGCCAGTCCCAGATTGGCGTCAGGGTCCACGTCGGCGGCCAGAACGGTACGTCCCTCGTCGGCGTAGAGCCGCGCCAGCGTGGAGGCCAGCGTGGTCTTTCCCACGCCGCCCTTGCCGGTAATCGCTAGTTTCATTGGAAAAAGACCTCGTAAGTAAAAGTTATCCCGAATTCAAATCGCTTTTTGTTCGGGTGACGCAGGCTCCTTAGATGCCCAGTGCGGCGCGCTTGGCCTCGATGCACTCGATCATCTTGTCGCCCAGCTTCTCAATGTCGGTTTCCACGACGAACTTGGCCTCGACCCAGTCCTTGACGCCATGCTCGCCCTGAAGCAGCGCGGTGACTTCCTCGGAGCCCTTGGTGTAGGGGTCAACGCCCAGGAAGGTCTCGATGCCGGTCGCCACGACGTAGTTGCCGATGGAGACGGCCTTCTCGGACATCCATTCGGGAGCGCAGCCCACGACAGGAACCTGAGAAATGTGGATGCCCCAGTCCTTGGCGATATCGGAAGCCAGGATCATCATACGGGAAATATCCACGCAGGAGCCCATGTGCAGGACAGGCGGGATACCGGCCAGCTCGCAGACGCGCTTCAGGCCTGCGCCGCAGTAGTCCTTGGCCTTTTCGGGATCCATCAGACCGGCCTTGGCGGCAGCCTGGGCGGAGCAGCCGGAGACGATCAGGATGATGTCGTTTTCCAGCAGCTTCTTCATCAGCTCAATGTGAGCGGTGTCGGGACGAACCTTGGGGTTGTTGCAGCCGACCATGGCCACAGCGCCGCGCAGAACGCCGGAATGCACACACTCGATCAGAGGCTTGGTGGTGCCGAACTCGTCCACCTGAGAGTTGGCGACGCCGTCGAGAACCTTCTTGATGGCTTCCACAGAGTAGCCGACACGGGCATTCTGCTTCATGCTGGGGATGTTGACCAGCTCGGGCTTGCGGTTCTTGAAGTTGTCGATCGCCATCTTGACAATGGCCTTGGCGTTCTCACCGGCGGTCTCAGCATGGAACTGGATGAACTCGGAATCGGGCATCCGGGCGATGGGAGAGGTGGTGATGAACTTGGTATGGAAGCACTTGCTCAGGGGGCCCAGAGCGGGGAAGATGCACTGCACGTCCACGACAATGGCCTCGCAGGCGCCGGTCAGAACCACGTTCTCCTGATTCAGGAAGTTACCGGCCATGGGGATGCCGTGACGCATGGTGACTTCGTTGGAGGTGCAGCACACACCGGAAACGGTGATGCCCTTTGCGCCCACGGACTTGGCATAAGCGATCATCTCGGGGTCGTTGGCATAGTAAACGACCATTTCGGACAGGCTGGGATCATGGCCGTGAACAACGATGTTGACATTGTCCTTCTCCATGACGCCGATGTTGGCGGTGGTGTCAATGGGCTTGGGAGTGCCGAACATAACGTCGGAGAACTCGGTGCCCATCATGGAGCCGCCCCAGCCGTCGGACAGGCCGGCGCGCAGAGCCTGACGGATCAGAGCTTCGGGCAGAGAAGAGCAGCCCATGTGGGTCATGTGCAGCGCGGTGGAGACTTCCCGGTCGATGGCGCGGGGTTCGATACCGGCTTCATGCCACAGCTTCTGGGTGTACTCGGGGGCGCGCTTCAGGAAGCGCTGTACGCCGAAGGGCTTGCCGTACTCCAGCAGGCCGATCTCGGCCATTTCATGGGCCAGATCGTAAATGTCCTTACCTTCGGTCTCTACGCCCCACTCCTTGGCGATGCGGATCAGCTTCTCAGGGTCCTTGACCTGATAGTTGCCGCCTTCCTTGGTCTGGTACAGGGTGTGCATGATCTCGCGGCCATGGTCGGAGTGCGTAGCAGAGCCGCCGGCGGTGAACCGCAGATAGTTACGGCCGACGATACCATGTACGTCGCAGCCGCAGATGCCCCGGGGGGCCTTCTTGGTGATGCGGCACGGGCCCATGGAGCAGATACGGCAGCAAGTGCCGGATTCGCCGAAGCCGCAATGGGGGGTCTGGTTCTTGACCCGCTGCTGCCAGGAGTCAGCGCCAACCTTGCTACCGTTTTCCAGCAGAGAGTTGGTAGCTTGCTCCATCTCCTCAACAGTTGTCAAATAAGCCCAATCCTTCAAAGTGATTTCCTCCTAATCATTCGATTCTTTGAAAAGCCTGTGCGTACCCTACGATAGGTCATAGTGTATCGATAGTATTGTACTCATTTAGCGTGCAGTTGTCAATCGTGCAATTTGACACATTTCACGTGTTTTTTTCATCCCCCAGGGGGGGATTTTTGCTATTTTCCTTAAAATTGTGGAGAAAAGGTGCTTTTTGGGAAATTATTCACAAAAATGCAAAAAATTTTTTGCTTGAAAACGACCGTCCATGGCAGAAAGTGGCGGGGAAGCGCCGCCGCTTCCCCGCCGGAATATCCGATTTTTTGCGCACTCATTGAATTGTCAGCTTGTGGCAGTGACCCTCGCCCAGAACATGCTCGACGCAGGTCTTGAAGCGCGCAAACCTGTCATTGGGGACAAACGCCAGCGCCGTACCGGCAAAGCCGCCGCCGTGGATACGGACAGCGCCCTCTCCCTCCAGCAGCTGCTGGCACAGTGCGATGGTGAACGCCATATCCTGCTTCTGGATGTAGCCCGCCGGGGTCACGTTCTGCAGCAGCGTCCATGACGCCATGCCGGAAGCGTTGACGAAGTGCAGGAACGCGTCAAAGTCGCCGTCCTTCAGCGCGCGCACCTGGGACTTCACCCGGCGGTTCTCGTTGAAGAAGTGGATAGCTCTAAGCACTGCCCGGTCGCCGGTGACCTTGCGGACTTCAGCGATGTGCCTGTAGAACGCCGCCTCGTCCACATCGTGGAGGACTTCCTTACCGAAGAACGCCGCCACGGCCTTCATTTCCACGGGCATGGCCGCGTACTCGTCCGTCAGGTCGGCATGATCCGCACCGGAATCGATGGTGCAGAGGGTATAGCCGCTGTGGACGAAATCGTAGTCTACCTTTTCCACGATGGGATTTTTCGGGTCGGCAAAATCGATGTACACCAGTCCGCCCACGCTGGAAGCCATCTGATCCATCAGGCCGGAGGGCTTGCCGTAGTAGACGTTTTCGGCGTACTGGCCGATCTGGGCAATTTCAATGGCGGAAACCGCGCCGCCCGCAAACAGGCCGTTCAGGATACGGCCGATCAGCACCTCAAAGGCCGCGGAGCTGGACAGGCCGGAGCCGGGTAGGACGGTAGATCTGACCTTGGCTTCAAAGCCGCTCAGCTTGTACCCCCGCCGGGCAAACGCTGCCGCTACGCCGCGGATCAGCGCCGCCGTGGTGTTCTTCTCGGACTCTCTGGCATCCAGATCGTTCAGGTCGATCTCCACAGGCTTGTAGCCCTCGGAATCCACGCGGATGATGTTCGTGTCGGTCAGGGTGACCTCCGCCGTGGTCTCCATGTCAACTGCTGCCGCCAGCACACAGCCGTGCTGATGGTCGGTGTGGTTGCCGCCGATCTCCGTGCGGCCGGGGGCGGAAAAATGATAGGTGTCAGCCATTTTGAACCTCCGTCAAAAATCGTTTCAGGGCAGCTCTGCCCGATTCGGTACACTTGTAAACGCCCGCGCACTCCAGAACCCGGGCAAACACCTGACCGATCTCATACTGAATGATCGCCTCGGCGTTTTCGGCATTGAATTCCGGATGACGCGCCATGAACGCATCCGCCCAATCGGCGTGCTTGGAAAGCTCCTCGCTTACGTGCAGGTTTTCCCCATTCAGCAGGGCTTCCCGCAGATCGGCCATTTCCTTTTTCAGTCTGCCGGGAAGAACGGCAAGACCCATGACCTCGATCAGGCCGATGTTCTCTTTTTTGATGTGGTGAAGCTCCTCGTGGGGGTGGTACAGCCCCATGGGATGCTCCTTCGTCGTCAGGTTGTTCCGCAGGACCAGATCCAGCTCATACCGCCCCTCCCGCATACGGGCGATGGGGGTGATGGTATTGTGGGGCTCGCCGTCGGTCTCCGCGAAAACCGTCGCCGCCGGGTCGCTGTAGGTGCGCCACTTGGCAAGGATCTTGCCCGCCAGATCACAGAGGTGGTCTTTGTTCTGAGAATTCAGGCGAAGCACCGTCATCGGGTATCTCACCACGCAGCAGTCCACGTCGTCAAAGCCGGGAACCTCGAAGCCAAACTCCTTCTCCGCCTTTTCCATGGGGAAGGTGTGGTGGCCGCCCTGAAAATGTTCGTGGGACAATATGCTGCCGCCCACAATGGGCAGGTCGGCGTTCGACCCAAGGAAATAGTGGGGGAACTGCTCCACAAAGGAGAACAGCTTATCGAACACTCCCCGGTCAATGACCATGGGCGTGTGCCGGGCGTTCATGACGATGCAGTGCTCATTATAATAAACGTAGGGCGAATACTGGAAGCCCCAGAGCTGGCCGTTCACCATTACCGGCATGACCCGCAGGTTCTGCCTCGCCGGGTGGGAAATGGTTCCCGCATAGCCCACGTTTTCGGGGCAGAGCAGACACTTGGGGTAACCGGATGCCTTTTTCAGCTTCGCCGCCGCGATGTCCCGGGGGTCTTTCTCGGGCTTGGACAGGTTGATGGAGATCTCCAGCTTCCCGTATTTGGTCTCCGCCGTCCAGCGCTCGTCCTTCGCGATGCGGTCGCGGCGGATGTAGTTGCAGTCCTGACTGAGGGTGTAGAAGTAGTCCGTCGCCGCCTTGGGGGACTGGGTATACCGCGACCGGAACTCCCGCACCACCTCCGACGGGCGGGGCGTCAGGAAGCCCATGAGCTTCGTGTCGAACAGGTCGCGTTCGGCGATGGTATCCGCGATCATCCCCTGCTGGACGGCGTAATCGCACAGCAGATTCAGGCACTCCGGGAAATCAAAGCGCTGCTCCTGCTTTTCGTAACTCTCCAACCGCAGTTCAGAAAGAAGGGTATTCCGTGCGAACGTCTCGTCCAGCGGGTGGAGAAGGCCGCAGTTTTTCGCGTAATCCAGCAGCGCATCCAGCGCCGCCCAAACAGTTTCAGTCGTCATAGCCATGGGGATGCTCCTTGTGCCAGTTCCATGCGGAACCAATGATGGTCTCAATATCGTCATATTTCGGCTTCCAGCCAAGCACGGTCTTCGCCTTTTCGCTGGACGCCACCAGCTGCGCCGGGTCGCCCGCGCGGCGGGGGGCCATCTCGCACTTGATGGGCTTGCCCACGACCTTTTCCGCCGTGTCGATGACCTCCTTCACCGTGAAGCCCACACCGTTGCCCAGATTGAAGACGTTGTTTTCCCCGCCGTTCATCAGGTACTCCGCCGCCAGAATGTGGGCGGAAGCAAGGTCAGTGACGTGGATGTAATCCCGGACGCAGGTGCCGTCCCGGGTGGGATAGTCGTCGCCGTAAATCGACACATGGTCCCGCCGTCCGTTGGGAACCTGCAAAATAATGGGGATCAGGTGGGTCTCCGGGTCATGCGCCTCGCCGATCTTACCGGACATATGCGCGCCGCAGGCGTTGAAGTAGCGCAGCGCCACAAACCGGATGCCGTGGGCAACGGACGCCCAGTAGAACATCCGCTCCATGGAGAGCTTCGTCTCGCCGTAGCAGTTCGTCGGGTGGGTGGGGTCGGTCTCCAGAATCGGCACATGCTCCGGCTCGCCGTAGGTCGCCGCCGTGGAGGAAAAGACGATGTACTTTACCCCATGCTCGATCATGGATTGCAGCATCGTCCGGGTGCCGCCCAGATTGTTATCGTAGTATTTCAGGGGATTGACCATACTCTCGCCCACCTGAGAATTCGCCGCGAAGTGGATGACCGCGTCGATCTTCTCGGAGGAAAACACATGGTCGCAGAATTCCTTACTGCGGATATCGCCCTGATAGAATCTGGCCTTCGGATGCACCGCCTTGCGGAAGCCGGTTTCCAGATTATCGGCCACGACCACGTCGTAGCCGTTGTCAATGAGTTCATACACGGTGTGGCTGCCAATGTAGCCCGCGCCGCCAAGTACCAGAATCGTTTTCATTTATACTGCCTCTTTTCTCCACAATAGCGGCAGATGACCCTCATCTGCCGCTATTATAAAACATGGTTTACTTCTTGGCAAGATATTTCCGCATATCCAGCGAGCAGGCCGCCAGAATAATGCCGCCCTTGATGATGTACTGCATGGAGGGGTCGATGCCCAGCATGGACAGTGCCACGAAGATGATACGCAGCACGAACACGCCCAGCACAATGCCGCTGATCTTGCCGGTGCCGCCGACGAAGGAAACACCGCCGATGACGCAGGCCGCGATGGCGTCGCACTCGTAGTTAAGGCCCGCCGACTGGGTGATGGAGCTGATGCGGGCGCCCTCAATGAAGCCCGTAACGCCGTACATCGCACCGGCGAGGGTGTGGACCATTACGGTCGTCCAGAACACGTTGACGCCGGAGACCTTGGCCGCGTCGGCGTTGGAGCCGACGGCGAACATGTTCTTGCCGAAGGCGGTCTTGTTCCAGATGAACCACATCAGCGCCACAAAAATCACGGCGTACAGCACGTACCACGGAATGGAGATCTTCGCACCGGAGCCGGTGGTGAACTGGATCATGGGTGCGGAGACCACGCTCTTATACTCCTGAGACAGGCCGGAAACGGGCTGGCCGTTGTTGCCGTTGAGCATGAAGAAGATCAGGATCAGGCCGTAAGTAATGAGCTGGGTGGCCAGCGTCACGATGAAGGGGTGCAGGCTGAACTTGGCTACGAAGAAGCCGTTCACCATACCGATCAGCGCGCCGATGGCGACGACAATGAGAACCGTCAGCAGAATCCAACCCGGGGTAATGGCCGGGAGGTTGGAGAAAAGCTTCCGGGAGATGGTGCGATCCTGCAGCAGTGCGCCCGCGACGGCTGCGGTCAGGCCGACCACACGTCCGCCGGACAGGTCGGTACCGGTCAGGACGATACAGCCCGCGATGCCCAGTGCCATGGGCAGGGATGCCGCCACAAGGGAAACGATGTTCGCGATGGAACCCGCGGACAGGAAGTTCTTATTCTTGATTGCCGTATAGACGATGAAGATCACCATCAGAATATACAGCGCGTTATTCAGAATGCCGTCCGACCAGAACCGGCGGCGATCCGCCTTGTCTAGCCTCTGGTATTCTTCACTCTTTCTCTGAAGCTGTTTGACTGGATTTGCCATACCGCTGCCTCCTTATACATACTTCGCCGCAAGACGCATGATGTCTTCCTGCGTTGCTGTCTTTGCATCGACTTCACCGGCCAGCCGTCCGCCGGACATGACGAGAATCCGGTCGCACACGCCCAGCAGCTCGGGCATTTCGGACGAAACCATGATGACCGTCTTGCCTTTGTTCGCCAGATCGAGGATCAGCTGGTAAATCTCGTATTTCGCGCCGACGTCGATGCCGCGTGTCGGCTCGTCAAGCAGCAGCACGTCCGGCTCGGTGAGCAGCCAGCGGCCGATGATGACCTTCTGCTGGTTGCCGCCGGACAGGCTGCGGATCTTCGTCTCCTGGGTAGGCGTCTTGGTGTGCATGGCGTCGATGGACCACTGGGTGTCCTTCTTCATGGACTTGTCGCTGAGGACAAAGCCCGCCCGCTTGTGCCTGTCCAGACTGGAAATGACGGAATTTTCCCGGATATCCAGGATTCCGAAAATACCCGTCGCCCGGCGCTCCTCAGTGAGCAGGGCAAAGTTGTTCTTGATGGACTGCCGGGGATTCAGATTCTTGCACTCCTTGCCGTCCAGCAGAATGCGGCCGCTCTTGCGGGTGGCGACGCCGAACATGGTTTCCAGCGTCTCCGTCCGGCCGCTGCCGTCCAGACCCGCGAGACCCACGATCTCGCCCCGCCGGGCGGTGAAGGAAACGTCCCGCAGGTTATTGTACAGTCCCGTCAGGTGCTCCACTTCCAGATAGACCTCGCCGGGCTTATTCGTCTTCGGCGGGAACTGGTTGCCAAGCTCGCGGCCGACCATCAGGCGGATGATGTCGTTCATCTCCAGCTCGGATGCCGGACGGGTCGCCACCAGCTGGCCGTCGCGCATGACGGTGATCTCGTCAGAGATACGCTTAATCTCCGCCATTTTATGGGAAATATAGATGATGCCCATGCCGCGGTCCCGGAGCATGTTGATGATCCTGAACAGATGCTCAACCTCTTCCTCGGTCAGCGAGGACGTGGGTTCATCAAATACGATGACTTTCGAGTGATAGGAGACGGCCTTTGCGATCTCCACCATTTGACGCTGGGAAACCGGCATCGTACCCATGACCCGATGGGGGTCAACGTCGATGCCGAGCTCTTCAAAAATCGCTTTGGTATCGCGAAGCATCTTGTGCTCGTCCACAATAAAGCCCGCGATCTTGGGATAGCGCCCGAGCCACAGGTTGTCCATGACAGTCCGCTTGAGCGCCTGATTCAGCTCCTGGTGAACCATGGCGACGCCATTGTTCAGCGCCTCCTTGGAGCTGGTGAAATTGACCTCGCGGCCTTCCAGATAAATATGGCCGCTGTCCTTGCTGTAAATGCCGAACAGGCATTTCATCAGCGTGGATTTGCCGGCGCCGTTCTCGCCCATCAGCGCGTGTACGGTGCCCGCCTTGACTTCCAGGCTGACATGATCCAGCGCTTTTACGCCGGGAAAGGTTTTTGTGATATCCGTCATCCGGAGCAGTACGGTTTGCTCCACCTGGATTCCCCTCCTTTTTCGCTAGCATGCTTAGCTGTGAAGGGCAGCCGCCGACACAGCAGCGGCTGCCCTTTTTGGGTTTATAACTTACTTGGTGTAGGCAGCGTAGGCGACGAACAGCTTGTTGGCAATGCCGTCGGCGATGGAGTACATCTCGGCGTTGGTGCCGGCGGTGGCGGCGATGGCGTCAGCCATGGCGGTGCCTTCACCGGCGGCCTTGACGACGGAGGCGATGGCGACGGCCATGCCCTCGGCGTCCTGCTTAACGGTACCGGTCATCTTGCCGGCAGCGATCAGTTCCTTGGCGGCGTCGGTAGCGTCAACACCGAACACGGGGATGGTGGTCGCGCCCTCGGCGCCGGTGTTGTAGCCGGCAGCCTCCAGAGCGGAGATAGCGCCTTCAGCCATGTTGTCGTTGTTGCAGATGATCAGCTCGATCATGTTGCCGTTGGCCTCGTTGTACTGGGACAGGTTGGTGTTCATGTAGTCCAGAGCAGCCTGTGCGCTCCAGGCGCCGCCCAGATCCACCTGATACTTGGAGGCGTTGGAAGCGTCGAAGTACTCCAGAGCGGGCTTGCCGGCAGCGGTCAGGACAGCGTCGGCATCCTCAACACCGAACTGGGTACGGTAGATGGCCTCAACGTTGGCCTCGTCGCCCTTGAACATGGCATAGGAGATCTTGCCGTCGCCGTTCAGGTCAACAGCATCCCAGTTGGCCAGCAGGTACTCGCCGACCATCTTGCCCTGCAGGTGACCGGCTTCGGGAGCGTCGGTGCCGATGAAGCAGATGTTGGCGTTGGCGTTCAGGACGGTGCCTTCCTCGCCGTCAGCCTCGATGGCGCGGTTGAAGAAGATAACGGGGGTGCCGTTCGCCAGAGAGATGATCTCATTGGCAACGTCGGGGGAGCCGGAAGTGACCATGTTGACAACCAGCAGGTTGTAGCCGTCGGTGACAGCGGTCTGGATCTGCTCGTTCTGGGTGGTCTGGTTGTTGTTGCCATCGAAGTTCTGGTAGGTAACGCCCAGGCTGTCCAGCTGTGCGTCCAGAGCGGTACGGACACTGGAAATGTAGGTGTCGGCGAAGGTGTAGTAGAACACGCCGACCTTCAGCTCGGAAGCTTCGACCTGAGCCTCGGTCTCGTTCCCTGCGGGGGCGGGGGTGGTAGCGGCGTTAGTGCTGGGGGTGGTGGTCTTGGAGCCGCAGGCGGCCATGGCGACTACCATGACAAGCGCGAGCAGCAATGCAAGTGCCTTTTTCATTGCTTTTTTCCTCCATAAAATTCATTTTTTGGTTTCGCCGGGTTGGCTTCACCGTGACTATATTGTATCAGATACGGATTTTTTTCACAGTCATTTTTCCTCGCGGATTTTCTCAAAAAATTTTGCCGCCTCCAAAAAACGCGCCGTGTTTTTGTGCAAAAAGCCCTAAGAAACGGTAAAAATTGCGAGTACGCCGATCAACCGAAAGAAAACATGGCCTTCTGGCTCTCCATGGTAAACATATTTTCTTTGGTGACGATGGTGGTCGCGGTGTCGATGAGCGCCGTGGAATCGAATTTTTCCCCCTGCAAAACCTGCCACGCCTTTTCTACGCCCAGATACCCCATGGCGTAGGAATTCTGCACCACCAGGGCGGCCACCGCCCCCGTTTGCAGCAGCTCGATGCAGTTGATGTTGCTGTCAAAGGACACGGCGTGTACCTGCCCCGTCAGCCCCAGGGAGTCCACCGCCTGGGCAACGCCCACGGCCAGCGGCTCGTTGAAGCCGATCAGCACGTTGATCTCCGGATGCTCCCGCAGCAGCTTCTCCGCCGCCAGACGGGCTTCCAGAGCATCGGTGGAAACATTGACGGCATAGATACCCTTGACCCGGCTGTCCCCAAGCAGCACCTCCCGGAAGCCCTGCTCCCGCTCCCGGCAGTTCTGGGTCTCGGCGTAGGCGTTGACAATGCCCACAACGATTTTCTCCTGCGCCGTTTTCAGCGCGGCCTCCCCGCTCATGCGCCCGGCCGCCACATTGTCCGTCCCGATACGCACGGAAACGCCTTTGGAATCCACGTCGCTGTCGATGACCACCACCCGGACGCCCGCGGCCACGGCTTCGTCGATGGCGGCGGCGTTTTCCGTGTAGCTGATGGCGGAGAAGACGATGGCGTCCGCCCCGTCGGCCACGGCCTGCCGGATGTAGTCGTTCTGTGCTTCAAAGTTCTCCTCCGTGTCCGGGGCAAGGATGGTCAACTGCACGTTATATTCGGATTTCGCGGCGTTCGCCCCGGCGAAAACCGATTTCCAGAACTCCGTGGTGGAGGATTTGGCGATCAGATAGATATTGTACGACCCGCCGCTCTGATGCGTACCGGCGCAGCCGGAAAGGCACACCAGCAGCGCCAGAAAAACAGCGATCCACTTAATGCTTTTCATGCTCCGCCTCCTCCCGCACCTTCGGCATACGCACCGTTACCTTCGTTCCCTCGTCCGGGACGCTTTCGATAGTGATGCCATAGGCGTCGCCGAACCAGATCTTCAGACGGTCGTTGACATTCTTGATGCCGATGCCGGACTTTCCGTCGGGCTTCCGGCGGAAAATTTCCTCGATCTGCTCCGGCTCCATGCCCACGCCATTGTCCTCCACCGTAAAGAGGACGTCCTCTCCCTCGGCGCGGACACGGATCTCAATATGTCCCTCGTCCACCAAACCGTTGACGCCGTGGTAGATGGCGTTTTCGATGATGGGCTGGAGGGTGATCTTGTTGCAGAGATACTCCGTGCAGTCTTTCTCCACGTCGAAGTGGTAGGAAAACTGCTCCTTGTAGCGCACGCTCTGGATTTGCAGATAGCTCTGGGCGTGTTGCACCTCGCTGCGAATGGGGATCAGCTCATGGCCCTTGCTGATGCTGATGCGGAACAGCCGCGCCAGCGCGTTGACCATCACCACGGCTTCCGCGTTTTTTCCCCGCTCGCACATCCACGAAATGGAATCCAGCGTATTGTAGAGGAAGTGGGGGTTGATCTGCGCCTGTAAGGCTTTCAGCTCCGTCTTGCGCAGGTTGACTTCCTCACTGCGCACCGTGGCCATGAGCTTCTGGATTTTTTTGACCATGTGGTCAAAGGACGCCGACAGGTTCTCCACCTCCCGGACGCCGGTGACGGGTTCATAGGAAAAGCCCTCGCCGGACTTTTCAAAGCTCTGCATGGCGACGATCAGATCGTGAATGGGACTGGACAGCACCCGGGAAAGCATCAGGCTCAGCAGCACCGCCGCAGCCAGAATAAACAGTGCGCCGATGAAGGTAATGCGCATGATCTCCCGCAGGGCGTCGGTAATCAGCTCCTGAAACGAGCTGACGCCTACGACCCGCCAGATGCCGTTTTCCAGCGTCTGGACGGTGTAGATGGTGCTCCCCTCCACGTGTGTCCCGTCCGGGAGGGAGGCCGTCAGGTCGGTATTCTCGCTTTTCAGCTCGGAATAAATGAGCTGCTGCTGGGGGTGGTAAACGAGGTTTCCCTCCGTGTCCTCAAGGAAGCAGTAGCCCCGCTGGCCAATGCCCACGCCGCTGATATAGGTGGAAATATTGGAGCAGCTCACGTCCACGGCGATGTACCGCTCCCCCTCCCCGGTGGTGGCAGGGCGGATGATGGTCACGACCCATGGGTAGTCCTCCACAAAAATCGACATCACGTGGGGCGCGGAAATGAAGCCCGTCTCGTAAAGCTCCCGCTTGTCCGGGTCGAAGGAGAGGTTTTGCAGGATATCCTCCCGCAGACGGCGGCCAAGGCTGTAGCAGTTGCGCATTTCCCCCTCCGCGTCGTAGGTGGTGACGGCCACCACGTCGGCGCGGATTTCCAGAAACGCCTCGAACCGGGCCTCCCGTTCCTCCGCGGGCAGGTCTAAGTAGCCGGTCAGCAGCGTCACCGCGTCGTTCATGTCCTCCAAATATTCATTCATGGTGCTGCTGGCCTGTGCGATGGCCTGACGGCTGGTGGTCTCGGCGTTGCGCAGCAGCGTCTGACGGTAGGTCTGCATAAAGACCAGATTGGCGCACAGCAGCACGCTCACCGCAACCGCCGTGAGCGTGAGCGCCATGATAAGATTCATGCTGAGACCCTTTTTCTTCATGCGTTGGCCTCTTTCTGCTCCTGACGCATCCGCGCCGGGGATTTTCCGTAGTATTTTTTGAAGCAGTAGCCGAAATAGCTCTGGTCGGCGTAGCCGCAGCGGCGGGACACCTCGGCAATGCGGCTGCTGCCGCTCCACAGCAGCTTCAGCGCCACGTCCATCCGTTTTTGGATCAGCAGGTTCATAAAGGTGTCGCCATAGAATTTCTTGATGTTCGCGCCCAGATAATTGGCGCTGATGTGCAGCCGCTCGCTGACGGATTGCAGCGACAGCTCCTCGTCCATGTATTCCTTCTCGATGATCTTCAGCGCCCGGGCGCAGAGCATGGCCATGTCGTCCCAGCCCCCGGCGGCGTACAGTCCGCCGCCTCTGCGGGCGATTTTCAGGGCTTCCATGGCTTCTAAGTAAGCGGTGTGTCCATCGCCGAGAGAGGCGTACTCCTTGCTTAAGCCCGCCAGCGCTTCCCCGCCCCATGCCCGGCGGGTAGCCTGCCGCAGCTCGTCCAGAGAAGCGTACAGCCGCCCGAACCCGTTGCCGGAGGCCAGCAGAAGCACCGTCCGGTCGCCGCTGGAAAATCCGCAGCAGGAAAACGCCCGAGAGAAAATCCGCTCCGCCATGGGAAGCAGCTCCGGGTGCGCCCCGTCGGGCAGGCTGAACGCCGCCACCACGATATGCTCGTCCCCCCGGATTTCCATTCCGGCGCTTCGCAGGGATTCCGCCGCGGCGGACGGCTCCGGGCGGGCGTACTCGTCCAAAAGCATCGTGGCCGTGACCATCCGCAGCGCCTCCGCGCCGCCCTGGGGGCGGGTCAGGCTGGCAAGGCGTTTTTCGATCTTGTCGTGAATCTTCCGCAGCTCCTCCGTCAGCTCCGCCATGCTGATGGGCTTGAGCAGGTAGGCCACGATCTCGTCCTCGATCCCGGCCTTGGCGTACTCAAAATCGTCGTAGCCGCTTAGGAAAGCCACTTGCAGCAGCGGCTGGACGGCCTTCGCCTGTCTGGTGAGAGCCGTCCCGGAAATAAACGGCATCCGGATATCCGTCAGCAGGAAATCCGGCTGAAGCGCTTCCACCAGCTGCAGCGCGTCCAGTCCGTTCCCGGCGCGTCCCACAAGGCGGAATCCCAGAGATTCCCAGTCGATCAGCTGGCAGACGGCGCCCAGCAGCTCCGGCTCATCGTCCGCCACCAGAACGGTCAACACCTGATGCTTTTCCATGCTCAGCCCTCCATTCGCATTGTTGATTTGATTATAAAAGATTTCCCGGAAAAACACAAGCCCGGAATGTTACATTTTCACATTCCGGGCTTGCCCCTTGATTTGGTTTTTGGTTATTTTACAAAGGTCTATACAGCGAACTCCTGCCACTGAATATCGGTTTTGCCTTCGCCGTTTCCTGCCTGTCTTGTCTCCCACTGATAGGTAAGCCAGTTCCAGTGCAGCTTTGCCCAGCCGTCATTGTCTCCGCCGCCGGAATAGGAAAAGCTTCCGTCTTCCTTGATGTTCGACAGCTGCCGGTGGTAGAATCCCGTGCCGTCCACCATGGAGAATTTGCTGACGTACTTCATAACAATACACATGACCTGACTGTTTTCCCCGTATTGGAAGTCAACGACCGCCTCCCGGACGCCGTCTCCGTCCATATCGACAAAGGCGTACCGGGTGACAGAGACGTCGAAGCCCAGCTCCTCACCGGCCTTCTGGCAATATTCCTCCAATGTACAGTCGAGGTATTCCTCGGAGAAGAACGTTCTCTGATTCTGAATCACTTCCAGAAGGATGCCTTCTTCCTCCTCCCGGACGCCCTGGACGTTCTCCGGGAGGGGATTCCGGGGCACGCCCACCCGGACGTAGGATTCCCGAATCCGATTGTATTCCGCCTCGGTGATCTCCGTCCACATCAGGCCGGACGCGCCGCCGGATTCGCTCCAATAGAATTTCCCGTCGGCGCTCTCCATGACAGTCTCCGCCATCGTAAGCTGCTTGTCCTGCACCCGGTAATATTCATTGAGCTGGACGCCCTGCAAATCGCCGCAGTCCTTTTCCAGAAGGTTCCCCTCGCACAGGTAAAGTCCCACGGTGGGGTCGTCCTCCGGATAGCTGCCGCCGCCGTATATGCACTGCGTCTGCCCGTCGGCCTGCACCACGATCTCGTAAAGGAAGCCGTAGCGCGTACTCCAGATGAGCATTTCCTCCCCGCCGTCGCCATCCAGATCCACATATTTGGGACTGAAATCTCCGATGCGGCCTTCCGAGCCGGGGGAGCCGGGAAGCCAGCTGTCATAATACGCCGCATATGCTGCCCGTTCGGGGGAATCCGCCGTCTGGTCAGGGGCGGCAGTTTCCGGCTGGGTGGGCTCTGCCGTTGTCTCCACGGGGATACGTTTCGACGGAGCGAAGTACTGTGCCATGGTGGGCTTCGGTGCGGTTGTCCTGCTGCAGGCGGAAAGAAGCAGCAGCATCACCGCCAGCATAAGACAAATTTCCTTTTTCATCGGTCTTCCCTTTCTTTAGTTCAGCACAATGGGCGCTTCCTTCACGACCTCTTCCGTCAGGCAGTCGTGCTCCCGCATCCACTCCAGCGTATGCGCGGAGTCGGCAAAGACGGACAGGTACGCGCCGGTGGCATACACATCGTTCTCCCCCCAGAGGGATATTGTCAGGGACTTTGTCTTGTAATATTCCTCGTTGTACTTGTCGTAGTCCCAGAAATATCCCAGATGGTAAGCACTTCTCTGGGTCATGGTGCGCTCGTCGCAGTCGGCCTTGACGGCGGCCAGCAGAGACTCCACCAGCTCCGGCGTGATCTGGTGAGTCATGTCTCCGATGTTCATGGAGGTGATATCCTCCGGGTTAAAGCCATCCTGATAGCCGTACCGTGCCTGCTTCCATACCTGTTCCCAGCGGCTTGCGTACTCTTTTACGATCTTGCCCTCGTCCAGATTTGCCCAGATGTTGTAGTTACGGGTCATGGTGCAACCGTTTTTCAGCTTATAATAAATGGTGATGTCATCTGTGGTCAGCATCGGCCCGTCGGCGTTGTAGCCGCCCTCACCGTAGACGAAGCCGCCCTCCGGCATGACCGGGTGCTTTTCCTTTTCCTCCCGGTGCAGGATGTAGGCCAGAGGATAGTCGCCGTAGCTCTCGATGCGGTCTTCCAGCGCCATGGCGTGGAGGGTGGTGATCTGCCGGATGTCTTCCTCGCTTGTCAGCTCCAGACCGTCAAAATTCAGGGTCACGGAGCTGACGTCCTCCACGTCCGGAATGCGATCCTCAATGCCCAGCACGTCAAAGCGGGTAGCGACCAGGCTCACGGCGACCATGGCGGTCAGAAGCCCCAGCCCGATCCAGCTGCGCAGCTGGAACACCCGTGTGGTGCGCTTCAGAAGCATTTTTGCGCCGAACCAACCGGCGGCGCCGCCGCAGAACAGGAGCAGATACATCATGGACATGCCGGCGCCAATTTTGGATGCAAAGAAGGATTCCACGCCCATAACGACCAGCGTACCGGCCACCACGGCGCAGACCAGCTGAAACAGCGGCTGCAAAACAGGGAACGCAATGGCATCCCCGGCGCATTCCAGGTTCCGCTTCCGGTACAGGAGCAATCCCACGATGGCAAAGACGATGCCCACCGCCGCGTAGATCAGCAGGGACGTGAATTTCCCCTGATCGACGCTGAACGCCGCCACCATTTCACTTTCCCGGCCGTAGAACCGCAGCGACAGCTGGTGGAAATCCTCCACCGCCACATAAGCGCCGTTGGTCATATCCGCCACGGGCGTCAGCAGGCTGACCCACCTGTCCGGCGTGACCACGCCGAAGAGCATGGGCGTGTAAAGGGTATTGATAATATAGTAAAGGATAAACGCGCCGCCATTCAGCACCGCGTACACAACTGCCATGGCAAAGCGGTTACCGGTGCAGAACACGCTGAAGATCGCCACGCCGAAGAAGGTGATGAATTGCAGGTTGGTGCCGACGTACCATAAAAGGGCGATCTGCCACGCGTTTTCCACAATGGTGGCGTTCAGCAGCGGCACGGACAGCAGCGCCATCACCGCCGTGGGAATCATGGAGAACAGCAGTCCGGAGACCACGTTGGTCAGAAACAGCGTCTCCCGGCGCATGGGCATGGCGTGCAGAGCGTTGCACATCCGGGAATTGTACAGGTCGCCGAACAGCAGCATGGCGACGAGCGGCGCAAAAAGCAGGTTCACCAGCCCCATGAGCTGAAGGTTCCCGGCTATCCGGGAGGCGAACCAGAACGTCCGGCCCATTTCCTCATTGATCTGGTACAGCATCATCATGCCCAGAATCAGGCACAGGGTGTACACCGCCATCACCGGGGCGAACCGGGTCAGGTTCTTTTTGAACACGGTTTTATTAAAGAAGGATGTCTTTGATTTCATAGTCCACGCCTCCCAGCTCGTAAATGAAGATTTCCTCCAGGGACAGGGGCAGCACGTCAAAATACGCGGGCTTGCACGCCGCCATTTTCGCGCCGACCTCCTCGGCCTCCCCCCGGACGATCAGGGTCTTTAAGCGTCCGGAAACGGACGCGTTGAGGATGTCCAGCTCCTGAGGGGCGTCGCCCACCAGCTGCAATTTCACGGTGCTGCCCTGCATGTCCGCAAGGCTCTTTTCCAGCAGCATTTTGCCCCGGTTCATGATGCCCACGTAGTCGCACACGTCCTCCAGCTCCCGCAGGTTGTGAGACGAGATCAGCACTGTGGTGCCGTGCCCCGCCACGTCGGAGAGGATAAGACCCATGACCTGCCGCCGCATCACCGGGTCGAGGCCGTCCACCGGCTCGTCCAGGATCAGCGTCTTCGGGCGGGTGCAGACGGTCAGGTGGAACGCCGCCTGCTTCTGCATTCCCTTGGAAAACCGGCGGATGGGCGTCCGTTTGGGAAGCTGAAACACGTCGTACAGCTTGTCAAACAGGGCATCGTCAAAGGTAGGGTAAATGCCCCGGTAGAACTTGCGCATATCCTCCAGCGTCGCGGAGGGGTAGTAGAAAATTTCGTCGGGGATATAGCCGATGGCCGCCTTCACGGCGGGATTTTCATAGATTGGCTGCTCATCCATGGTGACGCTGCCGCTGTCCGGGCGGTAGACGCCGGTGAGGTGCCGGATGGCAGTGGACTTGCCCGCGCCGTTGGGGCCGACGAGGCCGTAGACCCGCCCGCTCGGGACGGTCAGGGTCAGGTCGTCCAGTGCCTTAAAATTGCCGAAGGTCTTGGTCACATTCTTCATTTCAAGCATGTCTATGGTCTCCCTTCTCGATTCTGGCCACCAGCTCGCCGTGGCTCGCGCCCATGGTCAGCAGCGCCGCGGCGGCTTCGTCGAAGCTCAGCAGCAGCCGTTTTTTCTCCCGTTCTCTGATCTCTCCGTCGCCGCAGACGAAGCAGCCCTTTCCCGGCACCGTGGCGATCCACCCCTCCGCCTCCAGCCGCCGGTAAGCGCGCTGGATGGTATTGGGGTTAATGGCAAGCTGAGCGGCCAGATCCCGGACGCTGGGCAGCTTCTCCCCCGGACGCAGCACGCCGCCGGTGATCTGCTCCCGGAATCCGTCCACGATCTGCGCATAGATCGGCCGGGAGTCCCGGTAATCCAAGTGTACCATGGTATTCCTCCTTAACTGTATTAGTTGTACTAGTACGGTTAGGATAACGCAGGATACAGGATTTGTCAATACGAGGGAAGATTAAGAGTTTATTAAATAACGAGCCGTTCAGGGACAGCAAAACCCCGGCAGGCCGTCTGGCCTGCCGGGGCGTGTACCTGAGGAGGAAATTTGTCAAGGATATTTTTGCTGACTGTCATGTATCTCCAGACATAGAAGCAGCACCTGCGGTTTCATACTGAACTTCAATTAAAATCTTTAAAAAAGATTTTAATTGCCTGAAGGGCATGGAGTTCATATGAGACTTGTTTTGTGATTTCTTTCCTTATAAATCACAAAACAGGCAGCGCCGTCAGGCGATGCCTTCCTGATTAAAATTAAGATTTTAATCAGGAAATAGTATCAAAACCATCCGCGATTTCCTCAGCACCCAGTAACGCCTCTCCTCCTGGGAGCTGCGTCCCCTTGCTGCCCCCTTTGGGGGAAGTGCCGCGCAGCGGCAAAGGGGGTGTCGCCGGATGGTTGAGAGCTGTACATGTTACCACCCAACCAACAACACCCCCTCAGTCAGCCCTAACGGGCTGCCAGCTCCCCCATCGGGGAGCCAAGGCCGCGCGAAAAACTTACCGCCCAAAAAGATTTTATCTTGACTTTAGCAGCCCCGCAATGATATAACTTTACGGACAGAAAATGTCACCAGTGCCGTCAACGGCCCCGTGGGTTTCGCACGGGCCGCTGGGAATGAAAAGGAGGATATTGTTATGAGAAAGCATGGCTTTCGCAGTATTTTTAGCCTGCTGGTAGCCCTCGTGATGGTCTGCTCTCTACTGCCCACCGCTGCGTTTGCGGAAGGCAATCTGGAGCCGACCGATCAGGTGACAGAGCAGCCTACCAATCAGCCGGAGGGCGGCGAAGTGCAGCAGCCCACGGAAAAGAAGGAGGATGCGCCGCAGGGTGAGCAGCCCGCGAGCCCGCCCCAGACCTATACCGTCGTCTATGCCGACGGCGCGGAGAATACGGTTTTTGAAGCGAAAAACTTTCCCAACCTGACCTCCGGCGCGCCCACTCCCCCCTTTGGCGACGACCCCGTCCGGGAAGACTATACCTTCGCCGGCTGGGATCCCGCCTTCGCCGAAACCGTGACCGAGGACGTGACCTACACCGCCAAGTGGGAAGCATCCGGCCAGGCCGCGATGCAGTCTGCGGAAAACAGCAGTCAGGAAGTTGCTACCTACAAGAAGCCCCATGTTGATGCAACGGAGGATATGGATGCTGGTACCCGTGGAAGGTACAGTTTTAACGTCTACATTATCTACCACGCTAACTACCCTGACGGTAACAATAAGACGTACACTGTGCAATATGAGGTAGGTCGGACTAACGATGTTAGCAAAGGGCTAGTGATACCCGTCAATAAATTGAAAACATACTCCGCGTTGGGTTTCACTAAGTCCGGCTATGAGCCGCTGTTAAGTGAAAGCACATGGTATTCTCGCAGCGACTGCACGGTGCTCAGGGGCGACTTCCGGGCGTATAAGGGTGACGAGATTCACCTCTATGCCGGCTGGAAACAGACTGTCGAACCTGATCCCAGCACCGTTGTGTTGCATCCCACTGTTGGTAGCACGGTGACGAGTGTCAAGGTCAGTGTCGGTGACAAGATCAATGGCTATTCGATTATAGGCATCAACGGCCATGACATCACCGTTAGCCTGGGCAAGTATAATGTCAACAATGATACTTTCAAACTTCCCTATGCGAAGGATATCTGGGAAGGCGTTGACAACAACAAGGTGGACTACATCTCCTGGGCCGGAAGCGGCAGCAGCAGTCGAAGCGAAGGTGATAGTGCTCTGCTTGCCAATGGCAAGAACACCGCGTACTATTACTTCAAGGGCGTGCCTGTTATGCCCACCTTTACGCTGAACTATGACGCCAACGGCGGCACCGGCGCACCGTCCAGCCAGACCTATAAGGCGACTTCTGAGAATGAGAAATCTCACACCTTTACTATCTCCTCGCAGCAGCCGACCCGCGACGGGTATACCTTCCTGGGCTGGAGCGCTGCCTCCGACGCAACGACCCCAAGCTACCAGCCAAGCGGTAGCATCGAGGTGAGCGGCACTACTACGCTGTATGCGGTTTGGGAGCGGGCCAAACCCAGTGATTCGGAAATCGAGTCTCTGCTGGGCAAGCAGGTGTTCATTCACTGTGTGAATACGGATGCAGACCATAAGGATCATGGCTATCCCTTGCGTTATGAATTGACCAACGTGACGCGCGTGAAGGATGGATACACCTGTCAAGTCTGGGTTTATGCGAAAAATGGCAATGAGAGCTACATAGACGAGTACAATGCTACATATCCCAACACAAATCATGTCCTTGATACCAACAGCGATATCGGGCACAGAATGTTCAACTTGAAGTACGATGACGGCGGCGATGGCTGGTATATTTCCGACCACGAATATAGTTTGCCTGTTACCTTCAACGTGAAGTGCGAGACAGTGACTCCCCCAGTCGATAACAAGCCTGGCGCTCCCAGCCACGACGAACTCAGCAATCTGATCGGCAATGTAACCGTCGCTTGCACCAACAATGCGGCTACCCATGAACCCAAGAGCAAGGGCTACGCTCTGATTGAGAACTCCTACACCACCACTGGTGTTGAGGGCGATACTGAGAGCGGCTACGCCTATACGGTTACCATTAGCCCTGAAAAGTATGTGGAGCAGTTCAGCACCGATACCAAGGTAACGCACACTACCGAGGATGGCAATGCGACTGTTGTGCTGGAGTACAAGGACAATGCATGGGCCGTAAAGAGCGGCACTCCCGTTTCTTTCAATGCAAAGTGCGAGACGGTAACTCCCCCAACCGGCAAGCCCGATGCTCCCACCGATGAGGACTTGAAGAATCTTGACGTCCCGCCCGTAGACGTGGAGTGCACCACGAAAGAAGAGCACACGGCATCCTATGAATTGCTCAAGGACAGCTACGGCATCGGTGCTGTTGTTGGCAACGAGAGCGGTAGCTACACCTGCGACGTTACCGTCTATGCGGAAGAATATGTAAAGGAATTCTGTAAGACCACGTATGGTCCGCATCTCCTTGACGGCAATGACAAAGAAACCCTTACGTTGAAATACGTAGACGGCAAGTGGGTCACGGATGAATGGGTCACTTTCAAGGTTAAGTGCGTGGTACCCGCGAAGCCCACGGAAAACGATCTTGCCGGTATTAAGGTGTTCGTTCAGTGCACCAATTCCGGCGCCACCCATGGCGATAAGCGCAAGGAATATGGCTCGATTGGAACGGACGGTTACTATTATGTTGGCAATCCTACGTTCCTTGAGTCCGACGGCAAGTACCACTGCACCGTTAATGTCAATGGGGAAAGGTACGTTGCAAAGTACAGTACGGATACCGGCGTTCAGCACACCTATATGTCTGTGGATACAGTATATAGGTATGCTTATCTGACGGCGACGTGGACGGACGGCGGGTATGTATGGAGCGTCGATAAGGATGGCTCTACCGTTACGTTCGAAGCCTGGTGCGAAACCGTCCCTCCCGCCCAGACCTTCACTGTCACCTATAAGGACGGCGTTGCCGGGAAGGCGTTCCAGGATCAGAGCTACACTGTGCCCTCCGGCTCCGCTACGCCCGCGTTCAACGGTACGCCCTATCTTGCGGGCTACGTATTCACCGACTGGACGCCCGCCGTGGCGACTACCGTCACTGCCAACGCCACCTATATCGCCACCTGGAAGCTGGATACCAACAACAACGGCAAGCCCGACGATGAGGAAGAGCGCTACACCGTCACCTACACCGACGGCGCGAACGGCAGGGCCTTCGCCAGCCAGGTCTATCCCGGCCTGCTCTCCGGCACCTCTACGCCCAAGTTCGACGGTACGCCCGTCCGTTCCGGCTATGTCTTCATCGGCTGGAGCCCCGTGTGGTCCGGCACCGTCACCGGCAACGTGACCTACACCGCCACCTGGAGCACCATCACCGGCGGCCTGGACAAGGTGCCCAAGACCGGCGACAACGGCCTGACCCTGGCCCTGAGCGCCCTGCTCCTGTTCTCCCTCTGCGGCGCCGCCGCCTGCGTCATCAGCACCAGAAAGCGCGGCTAAGCAAATACACCCAAAGCGGTGGCGGAAAATTCCGCCACCGCTTCGAGTTTCATTGAATGGAATGCACCCCGGGCCTTGACAAGGCTCTTTTTTGTGTGTATAATAAGCAACATAAGTTACGCAACGATGGTTGCTATCATAGGAGGAACATTATGCCGCCGAAATTTCTATTTACAAGGGACGAGATCATTGCCGCCGCGCTGAACATTACCCGGCGGGCGGGGCCGTCGGCGTTGACGGCCCGGGCGCTGGCAGCGGAGCTGGGGTGCTCGGTAAAGCCGATTTTCGGGCTGTATCGGAATATGGAGGAGGTCCAGCAGGCCGTGCAGACGGCGGCCTACGCCCGCTATCAGCAGACGCTGGCGGCGGGGATGGCCAGCGGGAAATACCCCCCCTATAAGGCCAGCGGCATGGCCTATATCCAGTTCGCCCGGGAGGAAAAGGAGCTCTTCAAGCTGATTTTCATGTGCGACCGCGGCGGCGAAAGCAGCGGTGAGGACCGGGAGTCCATCCGCCCCTTGCTGGAGCTGATCCAGCGCAACCTGGGCATCAGCGAGGACGAGGCATATCTGTTCCATCTGGAAATGTGGCTGTATGTCCACGGGATCGCCACCATGCTGGCCACCTCTTACCTGGACTGGGACGAATCCTTCGTCAGCAGCGCCCTCACCGATGCCTACGCGGGGCTGAAACACCGCTTTATGGAGGAAAGAAACAATGCTTGCAATTAAAACAGAAAATCTGCGGAAGGAATACCGGGACGTTACCGCCGTGGACGGCCTGAACCTGACCGTGGAGCAGGGGGAGCTGTTCGCCCTGCTGGGGGTGAACGGGGCAGGGAAGACCACCACCATCAAAATGCTCTCCTGCCTGACCGCCCCCACCGGCGGCGACGCCTGGCTGAACGGGCAGAGCGTCATTCAGAATTCAGCGGCGGTCAAGGCCATCATCGGCGTCTCCCCCCAGGAGACGGCGGTGGCACCCAACCTGACGGTGCGGGAAAATTTCCTGCTGATGTGCGGCGTCCACGGCTTCCCCAAGGACAAGAGCGAGGCAAAGGCGGCGGAGCTGTCCGCCCGGTTCGGCCTGGACGCGGTGCTGAAAAGGAGGGCCGGGAAGCTCTCCGGCGGCTGGCAGCGGCGGCTCAGCATTGCCATGGCCCTGATCAGTGAGCCGCAGATCCTCTTCCTGGACGAGCCGACTCTGGGCCTGGACGTGCTGGCCCGCAGCGATCTGTGGGACGCCATCCGCGCCCTCAAGGGGAAGATCACCATTATCCTGACCACCCATTATATGGAGGAGGCCGAGGCCCTCTCCGACCGCATCGGCATTATGAAGGACGGCAGGCTCCTGACGGTGGGCACCGCCGAGACACTGAAAAAGCAGGCAGGCAAAGAGCGGTTTGAGGACGCCTTTGTGGCCATTGTAAAGGGGGAAGCAAAATGAGACTGCGCGCGTTTTCCGGCAGGACGATGAAAGAAATACTCCGCGACCCGCTGAATCTGGGCTTCGGCATCGGCTTCCCGGTGATCCTGCTGCTGCTCCTGTCCGCCATCCAGGCCAATATCCCGGTGAGCCTGTTCGAGATTCAGCGTCTGGCCCCGGGCATTGCCGTGTTCGGCCTGGCCTTCCTGACGCTGTTCTCCGCCACCCTGGTCGCCCGGGATCGGGAGACCGCCTTCCTATCCCGGCTCTATACCACGCCCATGACGGCGCTGGACTTCATCCTGGGCTATCTGGTTCCCATCCTGCCCATCGCCCTGGCGCAGAGCGCGATCTGCTACGGCTTTGCCGCCATCCTTGGCCTGCGCCTGACCGTAAATGTGCTGTACGCCCTGGTGCTGATGCTGCCCGCTGCCCTGTTCTTCATCTCTGTGGGCCTGCTCTGCGGCAGCGTGATGAATGTCAAGCAGGTGGGCGGCATCTGCGGCGCGCTGTTTACCAACCTGACTGCCTGGCTGTCCGGCACCTGGTTCGACCTGGAGCTGGTGGGCGGCGCATTCAAAAAGATCGCCTACGCGCTGCCCTTTGTCCACGCGGTGGAGCTGGAGCGGGCGGCGGTGAGTGGGAGCTTTGCGGGCATCCTGCCCCACCTGCTCTGGGTGCTGGGATACGCCGCCGCCGTGACGGCTCTGGCTGTCTGCCTCTTCCTGCGGCAGATGAAGCGGCAGTAATTTTACATAACCATGCAAGCGCCGGCCGCATTCCTCGCGGCCCGGCGCTTTTGCCTGCTGCCCAAAAGGGCAAGAGAAGTCGAGAAATCCAGCGCCGTCTGGGATAGAATAGGGCGCGTAAGGAGATGAAGCGCACGAAGCAGCAGATCGTGGCCGTCCAGCGGATGCAGGGCTATATCGCCTACCGGCTCCCCGGCGAGAAGGTGAGCCTGGACACCGACGCCAAATCCAAATGCGACAAGTACATCCACCTGGGCATGCACCTCGCCGGCACCCGCCATTTCGGCCCCCACGGCGTCCTCTACGACCTGATCAAATACCCCGACTGGCTTTTTCCTTTGGGGGCGACGAGGGAAAAAAGGATTGACTTTCAATTGGCAATCTGGTAAAATACGCTCATAGATATATTTCCACCAGAACGGAGGTGCCATTTATGAGCCACATTCAGACCCTGGAGACCAAGAACCTTTGCCAGAGCGCAAAGAACGGCGGCTGCGGCGAGTGCCAGACTTCCTGCCAGTCCGCTTGCAAGACCAGCTGCGGCATTGCCAACCAGCAGTGCGAGAACAAGGAAAGCAAGTAATTTGCATTTGAACTACACAACCAAAAGTGCCGCCGTCTTTCGGCGGCATTTTTTAGGAGAAAATGAATGGTACATTGTTATAAGCTTGGAGGACTGAATATTGTCCTCGATACCTATTCCGGCTCCGTGCATGTGGTGGATGAGATTGCCTACGACATCATTGAGATGTTCGAAAAAAGCTCCACCGATGAGATCGTGGCCGTCATGCTGGAAAAATACCCGGAGGCGGGTGAGGCGGAGCTACGCCAGATCTGCGCGGATGTGGAGTCTCTGCGTGAAGCCGGGCAGCTGTTCACGCCGGATACCTATGCCGACAAGGCCGGGGCGCTGAAGCAGCGCAGCGCGGGGGTGGTCAAGGCCCTGTGCCTGCACGTTGCCCACACCTGCAACCTGAATTGCTCCTATTGCTTTGCCAGCCAGGGCAAGTACCACGGCGACCGGGCGCTGATGAGCTTCGAGGTGGGCAAGCAGGCGTTGGATTTTCTGGTGGCCCATTCCGGTACCCGGCACAATCTGGAGGTGGACTTCTTCGGCGGCGAGCCGCTGATGAATTTTGATGTGGTCAAGCAGCTGGTGGCCTATGCCCGCAGCATCGAAAAGGCGTCGGGGAAGAATTTCCGCTTCACCCTGACCACCAACGGCATGCTCATTGACGACGACGTGATCGACTTTGCCAACCGGGAAATGAGCAACGTGGTGCTCAGCCTGGACGGAAGGAAGGAAATCCACGACCGCTTCCGGGTGGACTACGCCGGGAAGGGCAGCTGGGAGCGCATCGTGCCCAAATTCCAGAAGCTGGTGCAGGCCAGGGGCGGAAAGAACTATTACATGCGGGGCACTTTCACCCATGCCAATCCGGATTTCCTCAAGGACATTCAGCAGATGCTGGACCTGGGCTTTACCGAGCTGAGCATGGAGCCGGTGGTGTGCGCTGCCGACGATCCCTCCGCTCTGACCCAGGAGGATCTGCCCATCGTCCTGGAGCAGTATGAGCGCCTGGCGGAGCTGATGCTCCAGCGCCGCAGAGAGGGCAGACCCTTTATCTTCTACCACTACATGATCGACCTGAAGGGCGGCCCGTGCATCTATAAGCGGATCTCCGGCTGCGGCAGCGGCACGGAGTATATGGCCGTCACCCCCTGGGGCGATCTGTACCCCTGCCACCAGTTTGTGGGCGAGGAGAAATTCAAGCTGGGCAACGTGTGGGACGGCGTGACCAATCTGCCCATTCAGAATGAATTTGCCGCCTGCAATGTGTACGCCCATCCCGAGTGCGCCGACTGCTGGGCCAAGCTCTATTGCTCCGGCGGCTGCGCGGCCAACGCCTACCACGCCACCGGTCATGTTACCGGCGTGTATAAATACGGCTGTGAACTGTTCCGCAAACGGATGGAATGCGCCATCATGGTGGAGGCCACCAAGGCGCTGGAGGGCAGCGGGGAATGAACACCCCCATCTGCGATTTCGTGAGCGGCTATGCCGCTGCCGACCCCGTCCGGCTTCACATGCCGGGGCATAAGGGCACTGGCGCAGCGGAACGGCTGGACATCACCGAGATCCCCGGGGCGGACGTGCTGTATCACCCTGCCGGGATCATCCTGGAGAGCGAGCGCAATGCCGCCCGGCTCTTTGGGGCACGGCGGACGGTTTACTCGGCGGAGGGTTCGTCCCTGTCCATCCGGGCCATGGTTTATCTGGCGGCGCAGTATGCCCTGCGCCGGGGAAAAGCGCCCCGCATTGCCGCCGGGCGGAATGCCCACAAGGTGTTCATCACCGCTGCCGCGCTGCTGGATGTAGAGGTGGATTGGCTGTATCCGGCAGGAGAGGGAACGCTGCTGTCCTGCGAGATCACTCCAGGGCAGCTGGAAGCTTTCCTGCAAGGAGGAGAGCCGCCCGCGGCAGTATACATCACCAGCCCGGATTACCTGGGCAATATGGCGGATATCCGGGGCCTTGCCCAGGTCTGCCGCCGCTTTGGCTGCCTGCTGCTGGTGGACAATGCCCACGGGGCATACCTGAATTTCCTGCCTGAGGGCGAGCACCCCATGAAATGCGGGGCAGACCTCTGCTGCGACTCGGCACATAAGACCCTGCCGGTGCTCACCGGAGGCGGCTATCTGCACATCTCCGAATGGGCCCCGGCGGAATTGGACGAGGCGGCGGACGCGGCCATGGCCCTGTTTGCCTCCACCAGTCCATCCTATCTGATTTTACAGTCCCTGGATGCCGCCAACGCGGCGCTGGATGGCCCCTGGTCCCAAAAGCTGCGCCGGGCGGCCGCCGAGTGGTCGGCGCTGAAAGGACGGCTGGAGGCCCTGGGCTACCGCCTGACAGGCCGGGAACCGATGAAGCTGACGATTCTTGCCAAGCCCTACGGCTACACCGGCGAGGAATTGGCCGCCGCTTTGGAGGCCGGGGGCATTTACTGCGAATTTGCCGACCCGGATCACCTGGTGCTTATGCTCCCGGCGGACTATCCGCCGGAGCTGCCGGAGAGGCTCTGCCGGGCCTTGGCCGCGATCCCGCGCAGGCCGGAGATCACGGCCCCCGCCCCCATATTGAAGCCCGCCCAGCCGGTGCTCACGCCCCACGCGGCGCTGTTCAAACCGGCCTGCCGGGTGGAGCTTCCCGCGGCCCTGGGGAAAATCATGGCCGACCCCACCGTCAGCTGCCCCCCTGCCATTCCCGTGGTCTGCTGCGGCGAACGCATCGACGCCTGGGCGATCAGCGCCATGGAATACTACGGCATCACCCACGTCCGGGTGGTGGAGGGATAAATACCCCCCGGTGGACGGAAGCGTCAATGCTCCGTTCACCGGGGGAATTTCGTTTGTTAAATGACGCGCACCTTCAGGACGCCTTCGATCTTTTTCAGGTCCTCGGCGACGCTGGGAGAGGGAGCGTGATCCAGGTCCAGCATGGTCACGGCGTATTCGCCCCGGCTCTTGTTCATCAGGCCCGCAATGTTGATGCCCTCGGCAGCTACGGTGGTGGTGAAGCGGCTCAGGGAATTGGGGATGTTGCGATGCAGGATGCAGATGCGCCCGGCGGCGGTGCAGATGCCCATGTCGCAGTTGGGGAAGTTGACGGAGTTGACGATGTTGCCGTTTTCCAGGTAGTTCATCACCTGGCTCACCGCCATTCTGGCGCAGTTGTCCTCGGATTCCTCGGTGGAGGCGCCCAGGTGGGGGATGGCGATGCAGCCGGGCATGGCGGCGGTCTTGTCATTGGGGAAGTCGGTGACGTACCGGGCCACCTTGCCGGAGGCCAGCGCCTGGGCCATGGCGTCGTCGTCCACCAGCAGGTCCCGGGCAAAGTTCAGGATGATGACGCCGTCTTTCATGGTGGAGATGGTCTCGGCATTGATCATCTTCCGGGTGTCGTCCAGCAGGGGGGTGTGCAGAGAGATGATGTCGCAGCCGGCAAAGATATCCTCACGCTTGTTCACCCGGGTGATCTGGCTGTCCAGGTGCCAGGCGGCGTCGATGGAGATGAAGGGGTCGCAGCCGTAGACCTCCATGCCCAGCCGCCGGGCGGCGTTGGCCAGAGGGCCGCCTACCGCGCCCAGGCCGATGACGCCCAGCTTCCGCCCCAGCATCTCATGCCCGGCGAACTGGGACTTGCCCTTTTCCACCTTTTTGGCCACGTCGCCGCTGCCCGCAATGGAGCGCACCCAGTTGATGCCGCCGATCACATCCCGGCAGCCCAGCAGCAGGCCGCACAGGGTCAGCTCCATCACGCTGCGGGCGTTGGCACCGGGGGTGTTGAACACCACGATGCCCTGCTCGGCGCACTTGTCCAGGGGGATATTGTTTACGCCCGCCCCGGCTCTAGCCACGGCCAGAAGCTTTTCCGGCAGGGCCAGGTCATGCATGGCGGCGCTGCGCACCAGTACCGCGTCAGCATCCGTAATTTGGTCGGTGAGCTGGTAGTTCTTTTTCCACAGGGCTGTGCCCTTGGGAGAGATCTTATTCAAATAATGGATGTGATACATTCCGTTTCCTCTTTTCTAAGCCGGGATTCAACCGTTTTTCTTCTCAAAATCCTCCATGAAGCTCACCAGCGCCTCCACGCCTGCCTTGGGCATGGCGTTGTAGATGCTGGCCCGCATGCCGCCCACGGAGCGATGGCCCTTCAGGTTCTTGAAGCCCGCCGCATCGGCCTCGGCCACGAATTTGGCGTTCAGTTCGTCGCTGCCGGTGACAAAGGTGACGTTCATCAGGGAGCGATCCTTCTTTTCCACCGTACCGACAAACAGCCGGCTCCTGTCCAGATAGTCGTAGAGGATCTTTGCTTTCTCTTCGTTGCGCCGCTTCATGGCCTCCAGGCCGCCCTGGTTCAGCAGCCACTGGAACACCTTGCCGCAGATATAGATGTTGTAGCAGGGGGGCGTGTTGTACATGGAGCCGTTGTCGGCATAGGTCTTGTAGCGCAGCATGGTGGGGGTGTTGGGGTAGACCTGGTCGGTGATCAGATCTTCCCGCAGGATGCCGATGACCACACCGGCGGGGCCGATGTTCTTCTGCACGCCGCCGTACACATAGCCATACTTGGTCACATCCATCGGCTCAGACAGGAAGCAGCTGGACACGTCGGAAATCAGCAGCTTGCCCTTGGTATTGGGCAGCTGCTTGAACTTGGTGCCGTAGATGGTATTGTTCTCACAGATATACACATAGTCCGCGTTCTCGCTGACGGGCAGGTCGGAGCAATCGGGAATGTAGCTGAAATTCTTGTCGGCGGAGGAGGCGATGGCGTTGGCCTGACCGTACATCTGGGCCTCCTTCCAGGCCTTCTTTGCCCACACGCCGGTGATGATGTAGTCGGCGACGCCGTGGGGCATCAGGTTCATGGGTACCATGGAGAACTGAGTGTGCGCGCCGCCCTGGAGGAAGAGCACCTTATAATTCGCGGGGATATTCAGCAGCTTGCGCAGGTCGGCCTCCGCCTGGTCGAAGATATCCTGATAGACCTTGGAGCGGTGGCTCATTTCCATCACGGACATGCCGCTTCCCCGGTAGTCCAGCATCTCGGCGGCGGCTTCCTTCAGCACCTCCTCCGGCAGCACAGCGGGACCGGCGGAAAAATTATAAACTCGCATGTTGATTCCTCCTGTATGTCAGCGTTCCATCAGCTTTTCCAGCAGACGGTAGCCGTTGGGTTCAAAATTATTGGCGTTGCGGGCGGCCTCCTCGGTGAAGCGCTCCCGCTTTTTCAGCTGTTTCGTGCTGTCATAGAGCAGATAGGGCACCGGGTCAGCGGTGTGCGTCCGAATGCGGATGGGGGTGGGGTGGTCCGGCAGCACCAGAATGCGGAAATCCTCGTTGGCTTCCTCCATGGCCTGCTTCACTCTGGCAATCAGGCGGCTGTCCAGATATTCAATGGACTTCACCTTGTCCTGGGTCCTGCCCTGATGGCCCATTTCATCCGGGGCCTCCACATGGATGTACACATAGTCGCAGCCGTCGCGCAGCAGCGCGTCGATGGCCGCCTGGGCCTTGCCCTCGTAGTTGGTATCAATGGAGCCGGTGGCTCCCGGCACCTGGCAGACCTCCATCCCGGCTCCTACGGCGATGCCCTTGAGCAGGTCAACGGCGGAGATCATGGCCCCCTTCAACCCGGTCTTCTCGTAGAAGTTCTGCACCCTGGGCTTGGTGCCTGTACCCCAGAACCAGAGGGAGTTTGCCTTGTGCTTGCCCTGGGCTGCTCTTGCAAGGTTCAGTGGGTGATTATTCAGAATGTCGAAGCTCTCCTCCATCATCCTCCGCAGCGCTACCTCCTGAGGCAGGTACGGGCCGATCACCTTGCCCAGATGGTCGTGGGGCGGCTCCAGTTGGCAGACCCTGCCGCCCTTCCACACCAGAATATGCCGGTAGCTGGTGCCGGTATAGAACTGGAAGGTGTCGCTGTTGAACTTTGCCCGGATGGCGTCCATCAGCACATCGGCGTCCTCAGTGGAGATTTCGCCGGAGCTGTGGTCAAGGATTGTTTTCTGGGCGTAGGGCTCGCTTTCCGTCAGGGTGACGATGTTGCTGCGGAAGATCACGTCGTCCTCGTCCATCTGGACGCCCACGCTCAGCGCTTCCAGGGGAGATCGGCCTGAATAGTTGGCGGCCGGGTCATAGCCCAGCACGGAAAGATTGGCCACATCGCTGCCGGGAGCCATCCCGGCGGGCACATTCTGCACAGTGCCGATGATGCCGGCGCCGGCCAGCGCGTCCATCACCGGGGTGGCCGCCGCGTCCAGCGGCGTCTTATTGCCCAGCTCCGGGATCGGCTCATCCGCCATCCCGTCGCCCAGAACGACAATGTATTTCATAGGCGTGTTCTCCCTCACTTTACAATCTGCTGCCCTAAAGCAACAGATACATTTTTACTGATTTATAATACCATCTTTCCTGCCGGATTACAATGTGTAAATCCCACAGAATTCTGTGACGATTTGCATGAAAAGGTATGCAAAATTGCAAAACGTACAAATGTTTTTCTGTCAGCGACGCAAAGCGAGTACAAAAAATCAGGTGCCCACGTGAAAATGCTCAGGCACCTGATCGATGAGGTAAGATAAATGCTTGTTTATTTCTTCAGGGCTGCTTCCACCAGCCCTAGGAACAGGGGGTGGGGCTTGTTGGGGCGGCTCTTGAATTCGGGGTGGTACTGGACGCCCACGTAGAAATCATTGCCCTCGATCTCCACCGTCTCCACGATGTAGCCGTCCGGCGAGGTGCCGCTGATGGTCAGCCCGGCGGCGGTCAGGGCGTCGCGGAAGTGGTTGTTGAATTCGTAGCGGTGGCGGTGGCGCTCGGAGATGTCCAGGCTGCCGTAGAGGCGGTGCATCTGAGTGCCCGGCGTGATGTGGCAGGGGTACGCCCCCAGGCGCAGCGTGCCGCCCTTGGCGGTGTCGTCGCTCTGGTCGGGGAGAAAGTCGATGACCTTGTGGGTGCTGTCCGGGTCAAATTCGCCGGAGTTGGCGTCTGCCATCCCGGCCACATACCGGGCGAAGGCAATGACGGCCACCTGCATTCCCAGGCAGATGCCCAGGTACGGCAGGTTATGGGTGCGGCAGTAGTCGGCGGTGACGATCTTGCCGTCGATGCCCCGGTTGCCGAAGCCGCCGGGCACCACCACGCCGGAGCAGTCGCACAGGATCTCTTCCACATTCTGCTCGTTCACCGTCTCGGAGTCGATCCACTTGATGTTCACATGGGCACCGCTGGCATAGCCCGCGTGGCGCAGAGCCTCAGCCACGGACAGGTAAGCATCGTGCAGCTGGACATATTTGCCCACCAGGCCGATGGTCACCTCCCGGCTGCGGCGGTGAATGCGATCGAGCATGGCGTTCCAGTCGGCCAGGTCAATGTCCGGGGCGTTGATGCCCAACTCCCGGCAGACGATGCCGGAGAAATTGCTCTTTTCCAGCATGATGGGGGCCTCGTACAGCTCGGGCAGCGTGATATTCTCGATCACGCAGTCCGGCTTGACGTTGCAGAACATGGCGATCTTCTGGAAGATGGAGCTTTCCAGCGGCTCGTCGCAGCGCAGGATAATGATGTCCGGCTTGACGCCCATGCCCTGCAGCTCCTTGACGGAGTGCTGGGTGGGCTTGGACTTATGCTCATCGGAGCCGCGCAGGAAGGGCACCAGGGTCACATGGATAAACAGGCTGTTCTGCTGCCCCACCTCCAGGGAAATTTGACGCACCGCCTCCAGGAAGGGCTGGGACTCAATGTCGCCGATGGTGCCGCCGATCTCCGTAATGACCACGTCCGCATCGGTTTTCTTGGCCACGGAATAGACAAATTCCTTGATCTCGTTGGTGATGTGGGGGATCACCTGCACGGTGGAGCCCAGATATTCGCCCCGGCGCTCCTTGTTCAGCACGTTCCAATAGACCTTGCCGGTGGTGAGATTGGAGTACTTGTTCAGGTCCTCGTCAATAAAGCGCTCATAGTGGCCCAGGTCCAGGTCGGTTTCCGCCCCGTCCTCGGTAACGTAGACCTCGCCGTGCTGGTAGGGACTCATGGTGCCGGGGTCCACGTTGATGTAGGGGTCAAGCTTCTGAGCGGCGACCTTCAGCCCTCTGGCCTTCAGCAGCCGGCCCAGGGACGCGGCGGTGATTCCCTTGCCCAGGCCGGAGACCACGCCGCCGGTAACGAAAATATACTTGGTGTTCTTCATGATTTTCTCCTCTCAAAAAGAGCGTCTGGCCACGGAGGCAGCGCCCGCTGTCCCGGAAGCCGAACGCCATTGTTCGTATTCGTTTTTAAAAATCGTAGGAACGGATGATATTTTCCGCGACCTCCCGGCGGGAGAGCCGGGTATCCATGGCCTGCTTTTCAATAAAATAATGGGCGTCCTGCTCCTTCATGTGGTGGTGCTCGATGAGCAGCCACTTTGCCCGGTTGACCACCCGAATGTCGGCCATCTTTTCCTGAAGGGTGTGGTTTGCCTTTTCCAGCTTGGACAGCCGGGCGGTCATGGCGGTCAGCAGCTTGACGGCGCTGTAAAAGCCCTGCCGGCTGGTGGGCTTGCCCAGGGTGAGCACCCCGCTGTCCTCCACCTTGTAGCAGATTTGGTCATACAGCTCGTTTTTCACCAGCAGGAGCACTCCGGCGGAGCCGTCGGCCAGATCCAGCGCCAGCTCCGTGCCGAAATCGTCCTTCAGCGGCGTGTTGATGATGACGATGTCCACCGGCGCGTTCAGCAGCATCCGCCGGGCCTCTCCGGCGTCCCCGGCCCGGAGAATGGGGTCGTAGTCGCTCCGGGGCAGGGACTGGGAAATGTAATCGTATATCTTGTCGCCGGAGTCGGCAACAAGGACGCGGTATTTCCTTTTCTCTGTTGCCATCGGCGATGCCCTCAGTCCAGCATACCGGCAGGCAGAATGGACGCCACAAAGGCGCTGCCTCTGGCCAGCTCCTTCGCCTCAGCCAGGGAGCCGGGAAGCTGCTCCAGCGTGGAGGTCAGGCTTTCCGGTGCGGTGTAGAGATTTTCATTGACAGGCAGGGGCGCGGAAAGATTCCTGCGGATGCCGTCCAGCCCGGCGTGGATCAGAAGCGCATAGGCAAGATAGGGGTTTGCCATTGGGTCGGGGGAACGCAGCTCGAGGCGGCGGTATTCCCCCTGAGCGGCGGGAATGCGGATCAGCTGGGAGCGGTTCTCCGGCGACCAGGTGATGTAGCGGGGAGCCTTGTGCTCACCCAGGCGGCGGTAGGAGCTTTCCACCGGGTTTAAAAACGCGGTGATCTCCCGCACGTGGGCCAGCACGCCCGCCAGAAATGCTTCACTCGCATCCGCGCCGTCCTGGCACTTGACGGACATATTGATGTGCATCCCGTTGCCCGCCTCCCCGGCCAGGGGCTTGGGGGAGAAGTCGGCGTACAGCCCGTTGCGCAGGGCAGCGGTTTTTACCACCGTCTTGAAATGCATGGCGTTGTCAGCAGCGGACATGGCGTCGGAATAGCGGAAGTCAATTTCATTTTGTCCGGGACCCTCCTCGTGGTGGGAGCTTTCCGGCTGGATGCCCATGTCCTGCAAATTCAGGCAGATCTCCCGGCGCACGTCCTCGCCCTTGTCCTCCGGGGCCACGTCCATGTATCCGGCATGATCAAAGGGCTCCGCCGTGGGCTGGCCGGTTTCATCTGTCTTGAACAGGTAGAATTCAAACTCTGAGCCAAAGCTGACCTTGCAGCCAAGCGCCTTCGCGTCGTTCACCGCCCGCTCCAGAATGGCGCGGCTGTCCATGGCGAAGGGGGTGCCGTCCGGGTGGGTGATGCTGCAAAACATCTTCACCACCTTGCCCCGGCTGGGCCGCCAGGGGAGCACATTCAGCGTAGAGGGAATGGGGTGCAGGAACAGATCGGATCCCACGGGGCCGCCGAACCCGGCGATGGCGGAGGCATCAAAGGAAATGCCGTAGGAAAAAGCACGCTTTAATTCCTCCGGCATAATGGAGATGTTTTTCTGACGCCCCGTGACATCACAAAAAGCCAGGCGGATGAATTTTACATCCTCCTGCTCCACATATTCAAATACATCCTGCGCCGAATAGAGCATACGCTTCCTCCTTTTTCAATAAAAAAAGAGGATGCCTGATGAATGGCAGCTCCTCGCTTCCAGCTCAGCAAACATCCTTGTTTACGCTCAGATTATACTTCCTTTTTCTTTTCCTGTCAATCCCCAGCCGTTGTGTAAATCCGACGAAGCTTGCAAGCAGCCTGAAACAGAAATTCATTTAATTCGCTAAAATCCTGCCGGAAGCCCGGAAAAACAAGAATTTCCCCTTGACATCCGCCGCGGGCAGAGGTAGAATTCTGGCAAACCAGCAGTCAGCTGGCATATATGAGAAATGAAAATGCGACAAGGATGTCGTCTGATCCGGCTTTGGCCCGCAGACGCTCCCTGTCGCTTTTTTGTTGTATGTCACAAAAAGGAGGAGCCGTCTATGTGTTCCATTATCGGCTACATCGGATCACACCTGAGCGAAAAAGAGGTACAAAAGTATTTTGACAGGACCGTTTCCAGAGGCCCGGATATGACCCGGATCCTGAATCTGGGCAATGGCTTTTTGGGCTTTCACCGCCTTGCCATCATGGGCCTGAATGAAAACGGTATGCAGCCCTTTTCCGCCTTCGGGAATTCGGTGGTGTGCAATGGAGAGCTGTATGGCTTCCGCCTCCTGAAAAAGCAGCTGGAGGAAAAGGGATACGAATTCCAGAGCGAATCAGACTGCGAGCTGCTGCTGCCGCTGTACCGGGAGTACGGCACCGACATGTTCCGCATGCTGGATGCGGAGTTTGCCCTGATCATCTATGACGGCGCAAAGAAGCAGCTGATTGCCGCCCGGGACCCCATCGGCATCCGCCCGCTGTACTATGGCTATCTGAAGAGCGGCGAGATCATCTTCGCCAGCGAGGCGAAGAACCTGGTGGGCCTGTGCGACCGCATTTTGCCGTTCCCGCCGGGGCACTATTATATGGACGAGAAGTTCATCTGCTACCGGGATATCAGCAAGCCTGTCGCCCTGATCGACGACGACGTGGAGACCGCCTGCCGCAAGATCCACGACAAGCTGGAGGCGGGCATCATCAAGCGGCTGGACGCCGACGCCCCGGTGGGCTTTCTGCTTTCCGGCGGCCTGGATTCCAGCTTGGTGTGCGCCGTGGCGGCCCGGTATCTGAAAAAGCCCATCAAGACCTTCTCCATCGGCATGGATATTGACGCCATCGATTTGAAGTATGCCAAGCAGGTGGCGGACTACCTGGGGGCTGAGCACACCGAGGTTATTATCTCGAAGGAGGATGTGCTGAAGGCCCTGCCGGAGGTGGTGGCGCTGCTGGGCACCTACGATATCACCACCATCCGCGCCTCCATCGGCATGTATCTGGTGTGCAAATACATCCATGAGCATACCGATCTGCGGGTGCTGCTCACCGGCGAAATCTCCGACGAGCTGTTCGGCTATAAGTATACCGACTTCGCTCCCAGCCCGGAGGCCTTCCAGCAGGAGGCCGAAAAGCGCATCCGGGAGCTGCATATGTACGATGTGCTCCGGGCTGACCGCTGTATCAGCGTCAACAGCCTGGAGGCCAGAGTCCCCTTCGGCGACCTGGATTTTGTAGAGTATGTGATGGCCCTGGATCCCAAGCGTAAGGTCAACAGCTATGGCAAGGGCAAATACCTCCTGCGCCATGCCTTTGAGGGCGACTACCTGCCCTATGACATCCTCATGCGGGAGAAGGCCGCGTTCAGCGACGCGGTGGGTCACTCCATGGTGGACGACCTGAAGGAATACGCCGAGAGCCTGTATACCGACAGGCAGTATGAGGCCAGGAGGAAAAAATATTCCTACGCCACCCCCTTTACCAAGGAATCCCTGCTGTACCGGGAGCTGTTTGAGCGCTACTACCCCGGTCAGGCGGAGATGGTGGTGGATTTCTGGATGCCCAACAAGTCGTGGGAGGGCTGCAATGTGAACGACCCTTCCGCAAGAGTTCTGACAAACTATGGCGACAGCGGAAAGTGAGATGCGATTTATGGATATGGAATGGGAAAAGCTGGGGTTTTCTTACCGCCCCACGGACTATCGTTATGTTTCCAATTACAAGGACGGCGCTTGGGATGAGGGCACGCTCAGTGACGATCCAAACGTCACCCTCAGCGAGGCGGCCTGCGTGCTGCAATACGCCCAGTGCTGCTTTGAGGGCCTGAAGGCCTACTCCACGGCGGACGGCCGGGTGGTCAGCTTCCGGGCAGACCTGAACGCCCAGCGGCTGGAGGATTCCTGCCGCCGGATGGAGATGCCCGTGTTCCCCAAGGAGCGGTTCCTGGATGCCGTCCGCAAGACCGTCCACGCCAACCGCAAGTGGGTGCCGCCCTATGGCAGCGGTGCCAGCCTGTACCTGCGGCCTTACCTCTTCGGCACCAGCCCCATCATCGGGGTGCACGCCTCAGAGGAATATCAGTTCCGTGTGTTTGCTTCTCCCGTCGGCCCCTATTTTAAGGGCGGCGTCCGCCCACTGGTCATCCGGGTGTGCGACCTGGATCGGGCTGCTCCCCGTGGCACCGGCCACATCAAGGCCAGCCTGAACTACGCCATGAGCCTGTACGCCCTGACGGAGGCCCACGCTCTGGGTTATGACGAAAACCTGTATGTGGATTCCGCCACCCGTACCTATGTGGAGGAAACCGGCGGCGCAAACATCATCTTTGCCGAGGGGCCGAAGAAGGTGGTTGTGCCCATCTCCGGCACCATTCTGCCCTCCATCACCCGCCGCTCCCTGACCTACATCGCCCGGGAATATCTGGGCCTGGAGGTAGAGGAACGCCGGGTGGAGCTGAAGGAGCTGGACCGCTTCACCGAGTGCGGCCTGTGCGGCACGGCGGCGGTGATCTCTCCCGTGGGCAAGATCGTGGACCACGGCCGGGACATTCACTATGCCGGCATGGGCGAGGTCATTACCAAGCTCTACGATACCCTTACCGGCATCCAGATGGGCAAGCTCCCCGCTCCCGCAGGCTGGCTGACGGAGATCGACTGAATCACAGATCGTCCGCGTCCTGCACCGGCTTTTCCTCCGGGTCCCGGGGGACGCCGGTATAGCTCCCCTGGGGATCCGTCATAGGACGATGAAACGGATCGTCCTGCTTTAACTTTGCTTCCTTTTCTTTCATTTGGTGTGTCTCTCCTCAAAAATGGAAGACGCCGGACTGCCGCTTGGGTGGTTCGGCGTTTTTCATAGCTTCTGCCGGGCATGGCGTTGCAATTCCAGAGAAAATATGCTACCATTGGAAAAAAGCAGGAGGAACGCCATGTTTGAAATCACGCTGATCGCCATGGGCAAGCTGAAGGAAAAATTTTACATTTCCGCCGCCGCCGAGTATGCCAAGCGCCTGGGCGGCTACTGCCGGTTTTCTCTGCTGGAGCTGCCGGAGAGCCGCCTGCCGGAAAATCCCTCCGAGGCGGAGATCGCCGCCGGACTGGAAAAGGAGGCCGGGGTGATTCTGGAGCGCATTCCCAAGGGCGCGTGGTTCTGCGTCCTCACCCCGGAGGGGCGGGGGCTTTCCAGCGAGGCCTTTGCGGAAAAAATGAAGGAGGTCAAGCTCTCCGGCAAGAGCAGCGCCTGCTTCCTGATCGGCTCGTCCTTTGGCATGGCCCCCAGGGTCAAGCGGCGGGCGGACTTTCGACTGTCCATGGGGCCGATGACCTTTCCCCACCACCTGGCCCGGATCATGGTTTTGGAGCAGCTCTACCGCGCCGAAGCCATCCAGGCCGGCAGCAAATACCACAAATAACGCCAAAATGGGCGCACTGTGAAAAAATCCACAGTGCGCCCAAAACAGTTCATTATTGCCGCTATGCGGCCTCCGCGCCGTACATTCCGTTGACCATGGCAGCCAGATAGTTGGCGTCCCGCAGCTCCTGCTGGTCGGCCAGGTATTGCCGGGACTGGTTCAGCCCTTCGCCCACGATGGCCATGGTGCGGTCATAGGAGCGGGTGGCGGCGCTGAGGCCCACGTCGCTTAAGTTCAGCTGCTGGGCCCATTCGCTCTGCCGGGTGCCGTCCAGGGGCAGAATATAATAGCGCCGCCCGCTGCTGGTGCTCAGATTCACCCAGCAGGGGATCAGGTTCACGTCCTCCAGATAAACGGTGCCGTCGGAATATTTACAGAAGGTCATGGTGAACCACACGCCGTCCTCGGTGTGGCCGGAGGGCTGGCTTTTCATAACGTTTGCCCGCTGGTTGGAGACCGCGTTGCCCATGGAGTACAGGCATACGGTTTTGTGGTCGGGGTCCACGGTGCTGCTCAGCAGTGCTATTGGTTCAACCACATGGGGGTGGCCACCCACGATCACGTCAATGCCCAGATCGCACAGCCGCTGGGCAATCTGGGTCTGGTGAGCAACAGGAGTGGTGGTGTATTCCACGCCCCAGTGCATGAAGATCACCAGCGCCTCCGCACCCTCGGCGCGCATCTGCTGGATATACCCCTCTACCTCCGCGTAAAAGGGCTCCGGGTTATTGGGGATGAAGGTGTTTACCACATTTTCCGCTCCCTGGTGGAGCATGATGCCGTTCAGATAGACCCGACCGGATACCGCATTTTCCGGGATGCCCTGATAGGTGTAGCTGAGCATTCCCACCCGGATGCCGTTGATATCCTGAATGACGTATTTCGGCTCGTCGCCATTGAGCATGGTGCCCAGGTTTTCCAGCCCGTGACTGCGCACCGTCTCAATGGTGCGGAAGAAGCCCGCCTCGCCGGTGTCGTAGCTGTGGTTGTTGCCGGTGAGCAGCATGTCAAAGCCGCCGTTGCGCGCCCCATCCACGATTTCATCCGGGCAGTTAAAGAGCGGATAACCACTGTAAGCCCGCCCGCTTCCGGCCAGGGTAGTCTCCAGGTTCGCCACGGCGAAATCCGCCGCGTTGACGTATTCGCTGAGATATTGGAAGATATAGTCAAAATTATAGCTGCCGTCGGCCTGCAGCCCGGTGTCGATGACGGGCCCGTGCATCAGAATGTCGCCGGTGGCCCCGATGGTGGCCCGGGCAATCACATGCTCCGGCTCCGGCTCGGTGGGCGGCTCCGTGGGTGGATCGGTGGGGGCTTCCGTGGGCGGCTCCGTCGCCTCCTGGGTGGCCGGGGGAAGGGTGGGGACGGAGACCTCCGCCTCGCCGCCCCGGAAATAGTTCCAGGCAAAGAGCACGCTCCCCACCGCTGCCGCGATGAGGACGACGACCAGTGAAATTTTCAGCGCGGATAAAAGACTGCGCCAGAATTGTTTCATGTGTTCTCCTTTATGCTGCTTGTGTTTCGGTGGCAGCGGCCAGGTAATCCGCCTCCCGCTGCTGCTTTTGCTCCGCCAGGTACTGCTGTACCTGGGTCATTCCCGCACCCACCAGCGCCTCGGTGCGGTCATAGGATTTCTGGGCGTTTTCGCAGGCCTCCGCCGTCATGCTGAAGGCGGTCTGCCACTGATCCCGAAGGGTGGCGTCCAGGGGGATAATATCATACTGGGTCGTCGACTCCGTGCGCAGATCCACCCAGCAGGGCAGGATGTCCGCGTTTTCCAGATACACCGCGCCGTCGGAATACTTGCTGAAGGTGAAGCGGAAGAGCATCCCGTCCTCGGTGTGGCCGGTTTTCAGATCCATTTCCGCAATGCGCTGGTTGGATACCGCGTTGCCGGTGGAATACAGGCATACGGTTTTCCGGTCGGGATCCAACCGGCTGGTCAGCAGCGTCACCGGCTGGATCACGTGGGGATGGCCGCCTACGATCACATCAAAGCCCATATCGCACAGCTGCTGGGCGATCTGCTGCTGCTCGCCGTTGGGGCTGGTCTGGTATTCGATGCCCCAGTGGATGAACATCACCGTGGCCTCCGCACCGTCGGCCTTCATCTGCGCCAGGATCTGCTGCGCCTCCTGATAGAAGGGATCCAGCTGGGTCCCCAGGAAAGAGTTGATCAGCTGCCCGCAGGTAGACGACAGGGCGTTTTTGTTCATATAGACCACCCCGGCGGTGGGGTTATCCGGCTGGCCCTCGTAGGTGAAGCACACCATGCCCACCTTGATGCCGTTGATTTCCTCCACGGTGTAGACGGGATCGGCGGCATTTTCCCGGGTGCCCATGGCGGTCAGCCCCTTGCTGCGTACTGTTCGCACCGTGCGCAGGAAGCCATACTCACTGGTATCGTAGCAGTGGTTGTTGGCGGTGAGCAGGGCATTGAAGCCTGCCTTTTTCAGAGCGTCCACGATCTCGTCCGGGGTATTGAAGGCGGGATAGCCGGAATACTTGTAGCCCATGTCGGAGCCAGCCAGGGTGGTTTCCAGGTTGGCAACGGCATAGTCCGCCGCGCTGACATAGGGGGTGATGTATTGGAAGATGGAGTCATAATTGTAGCTTCCGTCGCTTTGCAGGCCGGAATTGGTGACGGCCAGGTGCATCAGAATGTCGCCGGTGACGGCGATGGTGGCCTGGGACACCACATGCTCCGGCTCCGGCTCAGTGGGAGGCGGCTCCGTCTCCTTGCTGCCGAACAGCCGCGCCCACAGCGATGGACGAGTCTCCTCCGGCTCGGTGGCGGGCGGGGCCGTCGGCTCCTGCTGCGGCTCCTGTGTCCCGGCGGGGGCGGTTGCCTCCAGCTGCGGCTCGGCCTGGGGGGTACCCAGCAGCAGCCGCAGGCCCAGGGAGAAGAGCACCAGCACGGCCATGACGGCCACCAGCCCGATCACCAGCCCCTTGGAGCCAGAGGGCTGCTTGCCGCTGCTGTATTTCGGTTTATGGTGTTGTGCCATATTAGCCTCCTTGCTGCATCAGCGGCTGCTTATCCAGCAGGTACAGCACCGAGTGGAACACCTCTCCGCCCAGCAGATACACCCTGGGCACCCGGCGGCTGATGCCGCATACAAATTCATAGTTGAAGCTGTCGCCCTGGGCGGCGATCTCCTCCACGGAGATATTCAGGTCCCCGCTCTTTCCCACCAGCACCACGGTATCATTCAGGGCGGCGTCGGGGATTTCCGTCACGTCCACCATCATTTGGTCCATGCAGATGCGCCCCAGGATGGGGGCCTTTTTGCCCCGGATCAGCACGTAAAACCGTCCGGAGAGATTCCGGCGGTAGCCGTCGGCATACCCCACGGGGACCGTGGCCACCCGGGTGGGCCGGGTGGTGGTGTAGGTGCCGCCGTAGCCGATCTCCCGGCCCGGCTCCAGGGTTTTCAGATGGGTAATCCGGCTCTCCCATCGCAGGGCGGGGCGAAGATCAAGGACGGAAGGGTCCACCTCCGTGCTGGGATACATGCCGTAGGTGACGATGCCGGAGCGCACCAGCTCATACTTGCAGTGGAAATTCATTACGCCGGCGGAATTGTCCAGATGCCGCAGCCGGATCGTTACGCCCCGGCTGTGCAGCATTTCGTCGAACTGGTCAAACAGCGCGGCCTGATGCCTGGCCCGGGTCAGGTCGGCGCAGTCGGCGGTGGCCAGGTGGCTGAACAGCCCCTCGGCCTCCACATTGGGTAGCGCCGCGATCCTGGCGCAGATATCCGCTTCCTCCGGGGTCACCTGGAAGCCGATGCGGCTCATGCCGGTGTCCACGGCAATGTGGAATTTGGCGGTCATGCCCAGCGCCGTCGCCGCCTGGGACAGGGCCAGCGCATCCTCATAGCGGAAAATGGCGGGGCGGATGCCCTGCCGGATGGCCTCCGGGAAGGCGGCCACAGGGGTGTAGCCCAGAATCAGAATGGGCTTTTCGATCCCCGCCTGCCGCAGCTCCAGCGCCTCCAGAATAGAGCTGACGCCGAAAAAGGCACAGTCGCCGTCGATATGCCGGGCGATCTCCACCGCCCCATGACCATAGGCATCCGCCTTGATGATCGCCATCACCGGAACCCCGGCCCGCTCATGCACCGCCCGGATATTGTGCCGAATGGCATCCAGATCAATAATCAGCTGTGTGGAATCAAGATTCAAAGAATATCATCCTTCACTTTGGAAAGTTTCTCCTTATTATAGCATAAAAAAACCAAAAAGCAAATTAATAAAAAACTAAGGCAACACCGCGCAATTGTGTCTGCGAGCCGCAGCCGTCTTTTTGCCC
>ENA-OUQF01000246-OUQF01000246.1-human-gut-metagenome-genome-assembly--contig:-NODE-246-length-46839-cov-6.250256_pt1 | contig 46839 bp, 48 predicted proteins | sample MGYA00237947_ERZ548826 | MGnify/ENA primary metagenome ERZ548826 (study PRJEB26490, sample SAMN05194701) | human gut metagenome | biome: terrestrial biome; feature: human-associated habitat; material... | reverse complement strand
GATCAGTATAACGCCTACATCGAGGAGATGAAGGCCGGCACCTTTATGAAGTAATGCATTAGGGCAAAGCGAAGAATAACGCAGGGCCCCCCGCCGCAGTGCATGAGCGGCGGGGGGCCCTGGCGCGTAAGGAACGCCGCTTTACGCGGGGGGCTTCCCCATGATAAAATTTAAATAGGATCTATAATTTGGTATAGGCCGGCAGATTTAACAAGGATTTTATTGGGAGGTGACTATACTGTAAGTTGAGAGAGATTTGCGGAAAGGAAATGACGGTTATGCGGCTTTTGATAATCGAAGATGAGCGGACGCTGTGCGACGCCGTATCCAAAAGTCTGGAAAAGGACGGCTTTGAGGTGGATGTGTGCTATACGGGAGCGGAAGCCTTGGAGAAAACAGGTACCGATAAATACGACCTTATAATACTTGACCTGAACCTGCCGCGCATGGACGGCATGGACATACTTAAAAAGCTGCGCCTTAACGACCAGGAGACCAAGGTGCTGATACTTTCGGCGCGGGGCAACGCCGCGGACAAGATAGCGGGGCTGGACGCCGGGGCCAACGATTATATGGCAAAGCCCTTCCATCTGGGCGAGCTGGGGGCGCGGGTGCGCAGCCTTACGAGGCGGCGGTTCATACAGCACGACGTATCCCTGACCTACGGCGAGCTGTCCTTCGATACGCGCAGCAGGAGGGCGGCGGCCAAGGGCGAGATCGTCATACTTACGAGGAAGGAAAACGGCATACTGGAATACCTGCTGCTCAATCAGGGCAGGCCGGTGAGCCAGGAGGAGCTCATAGAGCACGTATGGGACGGCAGCGTGGATGTTTTCAGCAACTCCATAAGGGTGCATATATCCTCGCTCAGGAAAAAGCTCCGCGCGGTGCTGGGCTATGATCCCATAATAAACCGCATAGGAGAGGGATATCATCTCGGAGGGTGCGACGAGAATTGAAGATAAGAAAGCTATCGCTTAAATGGCGGGTCACACTTATGACCATGGGCATGATCGCCATTAGCTGCATATTGATGAAAACGCTGCTTTGCAGCTACGGGCTGTCCATGATGGACGAGCTGGGGCAGTACGCCCTGGGCTTTTCCACGGAATGTGGGCAGGCCATGCACGATGGAGAGGCGGAGCGCTTCCGTGCGGAGTTTTCCGCCGAGCTTGCGGAGATAAAGACCTCCTTCTGCCACAATAGCTGGTACGTGGTGGGCATAGTGTCTGTGCTGTCCGGAATAATAGCTTATTTCGTGAGCTGGCGCTCGCTGTCTCCCCTTAGGGACTTTGCCGCGCAGATAGACGGCATACGCATGCATAGCATAGACAACGTTAGGATAGACGAGGACAGCATAACGGAGTTCCGCCAGCTAAGCCGCTCCTTCAACAAGATGCTGGTAAGGATATCCCGGGCCTATGACGCCCAGAGGCAGTTTACCGGCAACGCCGCCCACGAGCTTCGCACGCCGCTCGCCCTCATGCAGACGCAGCTTGATACCTATGCCGAGGGGGACAGCAGCGTCAGCGCAGAGGAGGCCATCGCCGTGCTGCGGGATCAGACCGAGCGGCTATCCAAGGTGGTAAGGACGCTGTTGGATATGAGCGAGCTACAGTCCGTGCCGCGCACGGACAGGATAGATATAGGCCCCATGGTGGAGGAGGTGCTTACGGACCTGCTTCCGCTGGCGGAGAAGAAGAAAATAACGCTGGCGCAGGAGGGCGGAAACGTCCGCATGACGGGCAGCGACATACTCATATACCGTGTGCTTTACAACCTTGTGGAAAACGGAATAAAATACAATAAGCAGGGAGGCAACGTGACCGTTTCATACCGCCAGGAGGAAAACATGGCGGTGATACACGTTACGGACACGGGGCAGGGGATACCCGAAAAATGCCAGAGCAATATATTCCAGCCCTTCTATCGCATAGATAAATCACGCAGCCGGGAGTACGGCGGCGTCGGCCTCGGCCTCTCCTTCGCGTGGGAGTCCGTGCGGCTGCACGGCGGCAGCATAAGCGTGCTGCAAAGCACGCCGGAGGGAAGCACCATAGAGGTTGAATTGCCGGTATAAAGCTGGTATAATTATTATAGAAAAATGAATATTATCGTGAAATGAGGTGAGAACATGGAACGCTTCAGGGACACACTTCAAAAGGGCGGCACGCCCGAACGCAAGGAAGAGATGTGCTTATTGATGACGGACGAGGTTCTGACCTATCGGGGTTGCCGGGGGAGCATACGCTACTCCGAGGCCGATGGCTGCTTTTACGGGCGGCTAAAGGGTACGGAGGATCACCTCGTCTACGAGGGAAAGACCGTGCGGGAGCTTATGGAGAGCTTCATAGAGGTCGTGGACAGGCATATTTACGGCAGGAGCAACGAAGAGCGCCGCGGCGTGGGCGCGCGCAAGGAGGAATTTCACGATCCGCATGAGGCCGCAACGCCCATAGTATGTCCCGAAAGGGAATGGGACGCCATGGCGAGCGGAGAGATATGGTAGTGTTGGGCGGCTGAGGCCGCCCTTTTTTATATAGGCAACGAGGATAGCCAACGCAGGGTATCCGATAGCGTATCTGACAGGTCACGCGGCGAATAGCCGAGCTCGTCAGATGCTTTTTTATGGGAAAAATTCCCGTTTGAGCCCAGGACGGATATGGAATAGGGGGTGAAGAAGGGCTTTTCGCCCCTTCGTATGCTGCGCCGCTCGAATATTGGCGCGGTTAGCCCCGCAAGCCGGCGCGGAAGGAACAGCCCCGGCGCTCTCCTGCCGGAGAGCCTTCCCGCCAAGGTCAAAAGCTCCTTTATGGAGGCATAGCGCCCGGAGAGTATATAGCCCTCGCCGGGCAGCCCGCTGTCCGCGCAGGATACCGCGCCGGCGGCCGCGTCCCGCACATCAACGAAGTCGTACCCGCCGCAAACCCCGGCGGGCAGCCGCCCGAGGAGGAAGGAGCGCAGCATCACCGTCATGCTTCCCATGCCCCTGTCGCCGGGGCCTATTATGTCGGAGGGGTATACTATGCCCGCGTCCAGCCCCTTTTCCGCCGCAAGCAGCACCTTTTTATTGGCGGCGGCCTTGCTCATTGCGTAAGCGCCGTGGACAAGCTCCGGTGATACCCGACATTCCTCGGTGATTACCTCTCCCATTGGCCTTTCGGGTATGGCGTGGACGGAGCTTACGTATACCAGCCTTTTCGCGCCGTATTCAAGGCAAAGCCCCGCTATGTTCTCCGTGCCCCGCACGTTTATCCGGCCCAGCGCCTCGCCCTGCCCCGCCGCAACGGAGACCATTCCGGCGCAGTGTATCACACGGCAGCCCTCCGCCCCCTCAAAAGCAGGTATCAGCGAGGCCCTGTCCGTAACGTCGCCGAAACGCACAAAGGCCCCCTCCGGCAGCAGCGGCAATAGAGGGTCCCCCGGGAGGGCCAGCGCCGTTACGCTGCGCCCGCGGGAAATAAGCTCCCTTACCACCGCGCCGCCCAGGAAGCCCGTTGCGCCCGTGACTATGTATTCCGTTTTGCAGCGCCCCGTCATATACGGCAAAGCGCGGCTATGGCGTGGCCCTCGGGAAGCTCCACGTCTGCGGGGAGCCCGTCAAGCTGCCACTGCACGTTTCCTACCCACTGGGCGGCCACCGCGCCGAAATGCAGCAGCGCTATGCCGAGGTTGAGCTGCCCGTCGTATTCGTCCGTGTGCTCGTCCGGCACAGAAACCAGCATTACCTCATGCCCTCTTATAAGAAAGCCATAGGGCTGGCGGTTCAGGTAGCTTGGGGACTGTGAGGCGGCATAGAAGGAATCCCACAGTATATCGCCGTAAAAGCCCATGTGCTCGTCAAGGCCCTCCCTGCTGCCCCAGCTTTCATAGTAAACCATATCCTGTATGCTCTTCTTCGGATCGTAATAATGCCGCTTTACCGCAATATCCACGTTTGACATGCTTATGACGTTAAGCTGAAGCTCGCGGCGCACCTTTTCGCCGTAGCCGAAGGCGGCTATGGCGGCGACCTCCATAAAGGGCGATATGCCGAGGGCGGAGCTTACCGCCGCGCCGTCGGTAAAGGTCAGCCAGCAGCTATTTAGCCCCATATCCTCCAGCTTTAGTATCATATCCTCCATCATGTAGCCCGCGTTCAGCCCCATGTGGGGGCCCCTGTCGGAAAGCAGCAGGAGATAGTGGGGCGCGCCTATGAGGAATTGCTTATAGCCCGCCGTGCCCTCGAGGGCGGATTGCGAGCTTTCGTCCAAAATGAGCAGCGCCGTGTCTATATCGGGCGCGAGGCGCTTGCAGCTTTTATCGTGGTATTCCAGTATTTCGAGGATAAGCTCCTCGGGGACCGCCTTATCTAAAAAGGCCCTAACAGACCTGCGGCCTTCTATCAGTGCGCTGTAATTCATGGGCTAAACTCCTTTGCATTTTTTTGAAAAGTAGATCTGTAAGCAACTGTCGTTCAACATCATAATAAAGCCGCGCCGATAAAATCCTCGTTAAGAGGGGAAAAACCGCAAAAAAGCCGGATTGTTTTCACCCGGAAGCCCAACTTAACGTAGATTTTATATCCTGCCTGTATAATAGTAGTTGTATAGATGCAAAAGGCTTACGTATTATTTGCAGAAAGGACTTGACAGCACCATGACCGCCGCAACTACAATTTTGGCAGGCAGGCAGGCAGGCAGGCAGGCAGGCAGGCAGGATAAGTCCGGCCTTTTTGGGCTACACAAAAGAATATAGGCATACATTGGATACCGTTACGGCATAGCGCGCCGGGGCGGTATTTTTGTGTTTGTTATAAAGAATCCGAAGGGGGTAACCAATGAAAAAATTACTTGCATTCTTACTTGTGCTTGCCCTGGCAGTCTGTATGCTGCCGGGCTTGGCGCTGGCGGAGGAAACTGCGCCAACCTTTGACCTGACAAAGGATTTAGAGGACATTACGATTCCCAACGATTTGGTCACTTGCATCTGCACAACGACTAAAGAGAGCAAGCAGTACGGCCAACTGCCAAACGGCTTTTCCGCTTCTATAGTTATAAAGGAAGGGGATGTCTGGACGGTTATTATCTCTGTCGTAAACCTTGTCTACAAAGAGCAGTTTGACAATGACACGGGCAGCGAACATACCCAAGATAATAATTACCCTAATGAATTCATTAACCAGATTCAGTTCAAACTGAAATATGAAGGAAATAAGTGGGTGCTTGGCGGCGAAATGCCCAAGGGTAAGACCCTTCATTTTACCTGCAAAGATAACCATACGGTGCCCCAGCCCGACAAGCCACCAGCAAAGCCCGAACCCGAAAACACTTCTAAGCCGGTTGTTGGACTGACTGGCGAAGAAGCTGTAAAGGTACACTGCACGACCAATGCTAAACACGCAGCCATGAGATGCGATCTTCTTGAAAACAGCTTTGACATTGGCGTGGTAACTAAGGACGAAACTTCCGGAGAGTATTTCTGCAACATTACAGTACATGCCGATAAGTACGTTAAAAAGTACAACGAGTACCTTAAAGACCATACCCTTGAAACAGAAGGTCAGACCGGCACGATAAAGCTTAAGTGGAAGCCGGATGACACCGGGGATAACACCGGATTATGGGAAGTTGTCAGCGGCGTTCCTGTCGTTTTCAATGTAAAGTGCGAAACTCAGCCGCAGCCCGACACCTTCCCCGGCGTTATCACAGTCAAAAAGACCGTTGACTCCAACGTTCCTGCCGATAAGAATAAGGAGTTCAATTTTAAGGTCACCGTGCTTATTCCAATCGACCCCAATCCCGATCCCTCTGGGCCCCCCAACGCTAAAAGTGCCAATGCTGTTAAGGCTCCTGCTGTAAGGGGTGCAAATAAGACCGCCACCAAAGATGCTTTTGTTGAGGAAAACGACATTTGGACGCTTCGCTTTACCCTCAAGGGCGGAGATATGATGACAATATCTGATCTGCCCGTGGGCTTCACCTACCGTGTTGAGGAGCTCGATGCCGATGGCTATACCGTAACGGTGAACAATGAAACGACAACCAGCAAAGATGTCGGGCTTACAAAAGAGAATCCGAAAATGACGCTTAACTTTAAGAACACCAAGGGCTCAACGCCCACTCCCACTCCCTATAACGGCGGCGGACACGGCCACTATCACCCCACCACCACCCCAGTACCCGTGGTGGTAATACCCCCCAAGACCGGCGATATGACGCTCCTGCAATATATCGCAAGGCTCTTAGGGCTGGTCAGGTAAAAAGTCAATACACCAAGGGGCGGCTGAATGCCGCCCCTTTTACCTGCCGCGAATTATTGCATATAAAAAAAGAGGCTCGCACACCGCGAGCCTATCGCCTTCACCCTCCGCACTTTTCCTTGCCCGGGGCGGCCGTAAGCCCTATCAGGGAGCCTATCATGCCTCCGTACACCGTGGCGGAGAGGGGGTCGGCTGCTATCATTCAGGTGCCGCCGAGACACCCTATAAAGCGGTAATATAAAAACCCGCAAAGCGCGCCTGACAGGGTAAAGCCTATAACGAGGGCATAGCCCAGCCGGCGCTGGCGGCGCTTATCCGCGTTTTGCCTGCTGCTGTTTTCCATATCCTAATCCTTTCAGCCTGATATAATTACTGCCGGCTCAAGGCAGGGCCGGCAGCGGTGGGGGTCATTCAAACAGGTAGGAGAGGTAGCCGTAGCCCTCCTCCTCCAGCTTTGCCAAGGGGACGAACCTCAGCGACGCGCTGTTTATGCAGTAGCGGACGCCGTTGGGCGATTCGGGGTCCCCTGTGAACACGTGGCCGAGGTGCGAGTCGCCTGCGCGGCTCCTTACCTCCGTACGGCGCATACCGTGGCTGTTGTCCTCCAACTCCACCACCGAGGGCCCCTCGATGGGCTTTGAGAAGGCGGGCCAGCCGCAGCCGCTCTCGAACTTATCCGTTGAGGAAAACAGCGGCTCGCCGGTAACTATGTCCACGTATATGCCCTTTTCGAACTTATCCCAGAACTCGTTTGCAAAGGGGGTCTCCGTGCCGCTCTCCTGCGTTACCTTGTACTGCTCCGCGGTGAGCTTATCCCGTATGGCCTCCGCCGCGGGCTTGGCGTAGTCGCCGGGGTCGATCCTGAGCCTTGAGAAAAGCTCTATCTCGTCCCGCGGTATGTGGCAGTAGCCCATGGGGTTTTTTTCGAGGTAGTTCTGGTGGTATTCCTCGGCGGGGTAGTAGTTGACCAGAGGGCCTATCTCCACCTCGAACCGCTTGCTGCGCCCCCGCTCTATGGCGGCTATGCGCTCCACCGTCTCCTTCGCCTCGTCGTTGGTATAGTATACCCCCGTCTGATACTGGCTGCCCACGTCGTTGCCCTGCCTGTTGGCTACCGTTGGGTCTATCACGTAAAAGTAGGCCAGCAGCAGCGCGTCCAGGCTTACCTCGTCCGGGTCGTAGGTGACCTTTACCGTTTCGCGAAAGCCCGTCCTGCCGCCGGTTATTATGCTGTATTTGGCGTCGCTTTTGCCCGTGCCGTTGGCATAGCCGCTCTCTGCGTCTATGACGCCGGGTATGGACTGCATGAGCATCTCCAGGCCCCAAAAGCAGCCGCCCGCCAGATATATGGTGTTTTTTTCATCGGAGAAATCCATCTTTTCCCGCTGCATCTGCGCCTCCGCTCCGTTTGTTTCAGCCTTTATAGAAGGGGCGGCCCTGCAGCCGCTTATGAGCAGCGCAAGGGCCAGCGTCCCTAAAAATATCCTTTTCATGCCTGCCGCCACTTATCTTCCCGGCCTAACCGCAGCAGCCGAAGGACAGCGCAACGTCAATGTCTGGCGCCCCGCAGGAGGAGCCGGCTTCGGGTGCGCCGCAGGAGGGCCCTATGGCGGCCGCGGCCTCCTTCATCTCGGAGCCTTCCTCGGCCTTTTCCTCCATCATATCCTTTTTCGCGCACATGCACTTATCGGTACACATGCCGTCCTTCATGCAGCCGCCCTCGACGCACATGCACTTATCGGTACACATGCCGTCCTTCATGCACATGCAGCCGTCCTTTTCCTTGCAGGCGCCGTCCATCATGCACTTGCTGCTATCGCCGCACATGCAGGCCTCGCCCATCATCTCGTCCTTCTTTTCCATGGCCTCCTCCGCCATGGCGTCCTTCTCCATGGAATCCTTTTCCGTTTCCTCCGCCTTCATCATGTCGTCCTTGGGCATCTCATTCTTCTTCATCTCCTGCGCGCAGGCGGTGAAGGCAAGGGCCAGCATCATGGCGACTACAACAGCTATAAGTTTTTTCATTTTAATTTTCCTCCTTGGTCTTTGTGTTATTCATTCCCGCGCCGAAGCCGCAGCGATAGCGTATGGCGTCGGTGGGGCAGGCTTTTATGCAGACGCCGCAGCGTATGCATTCGGTGTGGTTGGGGGTTTTCGTTATGTCAACATCCATGCCGCACACTCTGGCGCATTTTCCGCAGGATATGCACCTGTCCTTGTTGACCCGCATATCCAGCAGCGAAACGCTGTTTAACAGGGAGTAGAACGCGCCCAGCGGACACAGCCACTTGCAGAAGGGGCGGTAGAACACCGCGCTCAGCGCGACCACCGCAAGGAGCAGTGCAGCCTTCCAGCGGAAGAGGCTGCCGAGGGCCGCCCGTATGCCGCTGTCCGCAAGGGAAAGGGGGATAGCCCCCTCGAGCACTCCCTGTGGACAGAGGTACTTGCAAAAATACGGCGGGCCCAAGCCAAAGCTGTCCCTGAGCAGCGCAGGCAGCAGCACTACCGCAATGACGAGAACGGCGTACTTGAGATAGCGCAGCGGCTTTAAGCGGCGGGTAGAGAGCTTTTTCACGGGGAGCTTATTGATAAGATCCTGAAACCACCCGAAGGGGCACAGGAAGCCGCATATAAGCCTGCCCAACAGTACGCCGAGGAATATCAGCATACCGGCGACATAATAGGAAAACCTGAACTTCGAGGAGCCTGCTACTGCCTGAAACGACCCTATCGGGCATGCGCCACCTGCCGCCGGGCAGGAGTAGCAGTTGAGCCCCGGCACGCACACGTATTTCCCCTTGCCCTGATATATCGCCCCTTTGACGAAGTTTGGCAGATGAGGGTTTGTGAGCAGCGTCGCTCCGGCCTGTAAAAAGCTCCTGAAACGGGATAGAAACAGGGAAACGCTCTTTTCTCTTTCCTGCTTAGCCAATGCCAACACACTCCAGACATATCCGTATTGCCTTGGCCAGCACTGTATCCGCCTCTCCCCGCAGCGCGCCGTATGCGGTAAATATTGCGGCGGCGGCGAGCAGCATGAGCTGCACCTTTGCCTTGTGTTTCATAAAAAAGCTCATATCGATCCTCCCTTTCCCGTTCATGGACAATATAATACCGCAAAGGGCATAAACTTATCGTTAAAACGATGAAATTTTATAAGAATTTTATCATAATAAAATCCTTATAAAATAATAATACGCACAGATGCGCCCAGCCGGCATAAAAAAGGGGCGGCCTTATGCCGCCCGCCTAACACGGATTTTATGCCCAAGGGGATATTATCATATAAAAGCAGCGGGGTCGGCAAGCCGCGCCGCTATCTCCGCCGGGCGAAGCTGCCGGCCTATGAATACGCACTGCGGCTCCGTGCTTACGCCGTCGGCTCCGGTTATGCTGTAAAGGCCGTCCGCAAGGTCGAAGTGAACATAGCCGCCGCCCGTTTCCAATATGCCCTTGGCCCGCACTATGCCGCCGTACCGTCCCCGCAGCGTGTCCTCCAGCAGCATTATAAGCTCCGGCACGCTCATGGGCGCTGGGCTGCGGAAGGAGCATTCCTCGGGAAGCTGCGCTGCCTGGCCCGTTAATGGCATATCGCCGAGTATATCTGCGGATAGGGCGAGGCAATCCTGCCGCCCGGCATATCCCACGGGCCGCCGTCCAAATTTTGAAATATCATAGCTGTATTTTTTCGATAAGCGGGCGGGCCGGCTTTCCGCACCGAGCAGCCCCAGCCACCATTCCTCGCCCATGCGGGAATAATGCTCCGCAGCCACGCGGGCGGAGGGCGCTGTTTTGAGTAGCTTCTCCTTTGCAAGGCGGAGTGCGCCGGGATCCTCGTTTTCGCATTTTGAAAATATTATCTGCCCCGCCGCCTTGAGCTGGTCGGCGTAAATATCGCCGAAGCAGGCCATGCTTTGGTCTATACTCCGGGGCGAAACGAGCGTCACCGGGGGAAGCAGGGATATGTCGCCGTAGGTTATCCTGGAAAGGTTGTCTATTATGCGGGAAAGCAGCGCTGCGCCGGTGGGCTCAACTATCAAAAAAGCGGGGGAGAGCGCCGAGGCTATCGTCAGCACGGAGTTGGCGAAGCCCTCCCGCACGGTGCAGCAAACGCAGCCCTCCATAAGCTCCAGCACGCTTATATCGCCGGAGGAGGAAAGCTCGCCCTTGTCTATGTCGGTGTCGCCGTATTCGTTTTCAAGTATTACTATGTCTTGCCCCGTGCGGCGTATCAGCTCCTTTATGAAGGTGGTCTTGCCCGCACCGAGGAACCCTGAAACTATGAGTATCTTCATTCTTTTCTAGCGTTTTTCTCGCCAAGGGGAAGCGGGCAGGGGGAAGCCCCAAAGCCCGCTTAGCATTGCGTTATACCAGCCTTACGACGGGCTTTATGAGCTCCGCCGGCTTGTCCTTCATAAGCTGGAGAGCCTCGGGTATGTGCTCCCAGCCGTCGAATACGTGGGTCGCCATGGGGCTTACATCCAGCCTGCCGGAGGCGACGAGGGAGCCTAACTTCTCCATCCTGAGCCTGCCGCCGGGCATAAGGCCGCCCTGTATCTGCTTGTGGCCCATGCCTACGCCCCATTCAACGCGGGGTATCTTTACATAGTCCCCACTGCCCAGGTAATTTACAGAGCCTATCTTTCCGCCGGGCTTAAGCGAGGCCACGGCGGACTCAAAGGTATCCACGGTGCCGCCGGCAATTATCACCTTATCGACGCCCTTGCCGCCGGTGAGCTCCAAGGCCTGCTTTTCTATCGAGCCGTTCTTGTAGCTTATGAAGTCCGATGCGCCGTACAGCTTCGCCACCTCCACGCACTTGGGGCGGGTACCCACGGCGATTATGCGGGAAGCGCCACGAAGGTTAGCGCCCGCCACGGACATGAGGCCAACGGGGCCTATGCCTATCACTAAAACGGTATCGCCGAATTGCACGTCGGCAAGCTCTGCGCCGTGCAGGCCGGTGGGCACCATATCCGAAAGCATACAGGCGTCCACTATATCCATTCCCTCGGGCATGAGCGCAAGGTTGCCGTCCGCGTCGTTCACATGGAAGAACTCGGAGAAAACGCCGTCCTTGATGTTGGAAAATTTCCAGCCCGCCAGCATGCCGCCGGAATGCATGGCGTAGCCCGCCTGGGCCTCAAGGGAGCTCCAGTTCGGCGTTATGGCGGGTACCAGCACCCTGTCGCCGGGCTTGAAGTCCTTTACCTCGGAGCCGACCTCGACCACCTCGGCGCAGCCCTCGTGTCCTAATATCATGTTGTGGCGCTCGCCCACGGCGCCCTCCCATACGGTATGCACGTCAGAGGTGCATATTGCTATGGCAAGAGGTCTGCAAATCGCATCATTCGGGCCGCATACCGGCCTGTCCTTCTCTATCCAGCCTACCTCGCCGATCCTTAACATGGCAAAACCCTTCATAAATAAACCGTTCCTCCTGATTATGATTTGGGCATACACCCTATGTGTGAAAATATTATCATAATGGATATAAGATTGCGGTTAAGAAAGGGCGGCAAGCGGGAAATACAATAAAAAACGGCAGCATCGCCGGGAAGGAGCCTTATATGCAAGCAGCAAGGATAGACAGGTATATAAAGAAGCAGGAGGGGCTTGACAGCCTCACGCGGGAGGATATAGAACGGATACAGTTGGAAAAGCTCAACCGCCTCCTTGGGGCGCAAAGGCTCAGGAACGGCTTTTATAAAGACCTGCCGGGGGGGCTGGGCAGCCTTGGGGAGCTGAAGGAGTTACCCTTTACCACGGGCAGGGACGTTGCGGAAAACGCCGCCGGCATGCTTATGACATCCCAAGCCGATATACGCAAGATAATAACTGAGCACACCAGCGGCACCACTGGCAGGGCAAAGCGCGTATTTTACAGCGAGGGGGACTGCGAGGATACTATAGGGCTTTTTATGGCGGGGCTGGGCGAAATGACAGGAGCGGGCGGCAGGGTGATGATATGCATGCCCTTTTCCGGGCCGGGAAGCCTCGGCGAGCTTATAGCGGAGGCGATAAGAAGGATTGGAGGAAGCCCAATCAGGGCGGGGGCGGGCTTAAGCTATGGCGCCATGAAGGAGATAATGGAGCGGCACAGGCCGGATTCCTGCGTGGCCATGCCGGTGCAGCTTCTTTCCACCCTCAGGGTATGCGGCAGGGGAACCCTTAGGAGCGCGCTAGTCAGCGGGGATAGCTGCCCAGCCCCGATAGCGGAGATGATAGAGGGTATATTGGGCTCGAGGCTTTTTCACCACTACGGCACACGGGAGATGGGCCTTGGTGGCGCGGTCACCTGCCCCGCCCATGAGGGCATGCATATAAGGGAGAACCACGTCATTGCAGAGATAATAGACGATGGGGGCAGGCCCGCCGCCTTGGGAAGCCCGGGAGAACTGGTGATAACCACCATAGGGATGGAGGCCATGCCCCTCATAAGGTACAGGACGGGGGACAGGGCGAGGCTCATGGAGGGCCGCTGTCCCTGCAGCAGCAGCCTTATGCGGCTGGATACGGATATATCGAGGCTCGCGGGAGGGGATGCGGCCAGCAGCGCGGTGCTGAAGGACGATAGGATAGCGGATTACGGGCCGGAAAAAGACGGGGACGGCATAAGGGTGCTTACCATCGGCAGGTATGACTGCGCCAAATTTATCAAGGGAATATTCGGGCGGCAGATCGAGGTGACGGCAAGGCCGGTCACAATGGAGGACACCCCTATGTACGCCGGAAAGCGCGCGCCCCTGGCATAGCCCTGCGAAAACCCGATTCAGCAAGGCAATTTGGCGGATTTCCCCTTGCAAAGGCGGGATACTTAACACAGATTTTATGCCGCATTTAATATAATTAAATAACGAATATGAAGGCGGCATATACAAAAGTTTCATTTCTGTCCTGCATAGCTGTTCTGTTATAGGTGATGAGACATTATACGAAAAACGGGAGCGATAACTGCCGCTGAGGGCAAATTGAACGACCACGAAAGGAGACTGGTACTATGATACGGAAAAAACTTGTTATCAATGGGGTGGCGCGGGACCTCGTGCTGGACGGGAGCGAGACCCTCGCAAAGCTACTCCGTGAAAGATTGCTGCTGACGGGCTGCAAAATCGGCTGCGGAGAGGGGCACTGCGGAGCCTGCAACGTCATAGTGGACGGAAAGGTGACCCGTTCCTGCGTGACTAAGGTGACGAGGCTTAAGGACAACGCGGAAATAACTACGATAGAAGGAATAGGCACGCTGCACGACATGCACCCGCTTCAGGTCGCGTGGATGGCAAACGGCTGTGCCCAGTGCGGCTTCTGTGCGCCCGGATTTATAATGAGCGGCATCGCGCTGCTCAACGGAAATTGCAGCCCGACGCGCAAGGAGGTAAGGGACTGGTTCGATAAAAACCGGAACCTGTGCCGCTGCGCCGGCTATAAGCCCATGATAGACGCGGTGATGGATGCGGCAAAGGTAATGCGCGGCGAGCTTACCAAGGAGGACCTGGTATTCAAGCCGGAGGGAGACAGCATAAAGGGCACAAGGTACATACGCCCCTCCGCCGCACAGAAGGTCACGGGAAGCTGGGATTTCGGCGCGGACGACGCGCTGAAGCTGCCCGAGGGCACGCTGCGGCTCGCCCTGACCCAGGCTAAGGTATCCCACGCCAACATAAAGGGCATAGACACCTCCGAGGCGGAAAAGATGCCCGGCGTATTCAAGGTCATAACTTACAAGGACATACTGGAGGCCGGCGGTACCAACCAGATAAACGGCCTCGTCATGCTTCCCAAGCACAACAAGAACGACGGCTTTGACAGGCCGGTGCTTTGCCGGGATAAGATATTCCAGTTCGGCGACGCCATAGCCATAGTCGCGGCGGAGACGGAGGAGCAGGCAAGGGCGGCGGCGGAGGCTGTTAAGGTCGATATAGAGGAGCTGCCGGCCTACATGAACGCAATAGACGCCATGGCCCCCGACGCCATAGAGATACACCCCGGCACCCCGAACGTGTTCTTTGAGACGAACTGCATAAAGGGCGGGGATTTCGACTGGGACAGCATACCCGATTCGCAGCAGGTGGAGATAGAGAGCTACTGCTCCCGCCAGCCGCACCTGCACCTTGAGCCGGACTGCGGCTATGCCTACATAGACGAGGACGGGATGCTCACCATACACTCCAAGTCCATAGGCATACATCTTCACATGCCAATGATAGCGGGCGGCATAGGTGTACCAATGGAAAAGCTGCGTATGATACAGAACCATGCGGGAGGCACCTTCGGGTATAAGTTCTCGCCCACCAACGAGGCCATACTCGGCGCCGCTGCGCTGATATGCAAACGGCCCGTATCCCTGGTGTTCAATATGTATCAAAACATAACCTACACCGGAAAGCGCTCCCCCGCCTTCATGCACGTTAAGCTGGCGGCGGACGAGAAGGGCAAGCTGCTGGCCCTCTGGGGCGATAATTTCATAGACCACGGCCCGTATTCCGAGTTTGGAGACCTGCTCACCATGCGCTTGAGCCAGTTCACCGGCGCGGGCTACGGCATAGGCTCCATACGCAACAGGAGCCGCACGGTATTCACAAACCACGCATGGGGCTCCGCCTTCCGCGCCTACGGCTCGCCGCAGTCCTTCATGGGCTCGGAAATAGCCATAGACTGCCTCGCCGCAAAGATGGGCATAGACCCCTTTGAGATGAGGGCTATGAACTGCTATAAGGAGTCCGAGGGCACCACCATACCCACAGGATTCCCGCCAGATGTATACTGCGAGGAGGCGCTCTTTGAAAAGGCGCGCCCGCTGTATGAGGCGGGCAAAAAGAGGGTAGCGGAGAAGAACGCCGGGTCTGACGGGCGGTATAAGTACGGCATAGGCGTTTCGCTCGGCGTATACGGCTGCGGTCTGGACGGCGTTGACGCCTCCTCCGCGCAGGCCGAGCTCAACCCCGACGGCACGGTAAGCATATACACCTGCTGGGAGGATCACGGACAGGGCGCGGATATGGGCGCGCTGGTATCCGCCCACGAGACGCTGAGACAGGCCGGCATAAGGCCGGAGCAGATACGCCTCGTAATGAACGACACAAAGATATGCCCCAATTCCGGCCCCGCCGGCGGCTCCCGCTCCCAGGTGATGACGGGCAACGCCTGCCGTCTCGCCGCGGAGAACCTTCTCGCCGCAATGCGCAAGGAGGACGGAAGCTACCGCACATACGACGAGATGAAGGCGGAGGGTATAGAGACCAAGGTGGACGGCAACTGGACCACCACATACTGCGCCGATCACCCCGTGGATCAGGACATCGCCCAGGGCGAGCCCTTCGCAACGTATATGTACAGCATATTCCTGCCGGAGGTGGTGGTGGATACCGAGACGGGCAAGGTAAAGGTGGAGAAGTTCACCTGCGTGGGCGACGTCGGAACCATAATGAACCGGCTGTTGGTGGAGGGCAACTTCTACGGCGGCCTAATACAGGGCGTCGGCCTTGCGCTCAGCGAGGACTTCGACGACCTCGAGAGGGAGACGACGCTGCTCCGCTGCGGCATACCCTACCCCAACGACGCGCCGGACGATATTGAGCTTCACTTCAACGAGACATACAGGCCATACGGCCCCTACGGCGCAGCGGGCTGCGGCGAAGCCCCGCTAACGGCGCCCCATCCCGCTATACTCAACGCCATATACAACGCCACCGGCGCGCGCATCACGAAGGTGCCGGCAAGACCAGAGAGGGTGATGGAGTCGCTCAGGGAGCTTGAAGGATAGCACGGCAGCTTTTTAAGGAGGGAGGCAGGGACGGTATATGACGCGTATAGACGAAAGAGTCTCTACCCATGTATACAAGGTCAAGCGCATATCCAAGGAGGAGATGGAGAGCATCGCCGGAGTGTGCGTATACGATCAGCCTCCCTTCTGCAACGCCGCCTGCCCGCTTAAGCTGGACGTAAAGGCCATGCTTAAGGCGGCGGCGGAGAACGACTTTAAAAAGGCGTTTAAAATTTATGAGAGCATAGCGCCCTTCCCGCTGATACTGTCGGCGGGCTGCGGTGCGCCCTGCGAGGAAAAGTGCAGGCTCTGCGAGCTCGGCGATGGCATAGCCATAGGGGACATAGAGCGCGCCGTAGCCTTATCCGGAGGCGCCGGGGAAAAGCGCAGCATATTCCGCGTCAGGAAAAAGAAAAAGGCGGCTGTGTTCGGCTCCGGCCTGTTTGCGCTGCTGCTTGCGGGGGAGCTGGAAAAAAAGGGGTATCCGGTAACGGCGATATGCGGCGAGGCGGACGAGGAGGAATACCTTAGGGTCGCCGCCGGGTTTTTGCGGGAGGACGACTTTTATACGGAGCTTAAAAGGCTCAGGGGCAAGGATATCGCCTTTGAATTTAACGCCGAGATGACAAGAGAGCTTTTTGAGGAAAAAAGAGGCGGCTTTGATGTGCTTTGCGCGTCCGAAAAAGCCGCCCTTGACATATTTCCCGGCGCCGTACGGGACGAAGGCATAATGCTCATGGAAAGTGAGGGGCTTTTGACCGGCGGCGGAGAGACTGTGCTGGAGGCGGCGCTCGGGGCAAGGAAGGCGGCGCTTACGGCGGACAGGCTCGCCCAGGGCATAGACCCGCGCAGCGCGAGAGGGGAGGAGGGGCCGGTCACATCACGGCTGTATACCAACCCCGACCTGGCAAGGGGGCTGATCAGGATAAAGGGCTGCGAAAGCGGCTATACGAGGGAGCAGGCGGCTGAGGAGGCTGGCAGGTGTATGCAGTGCCACTGCGACGAGTGCCTGCGCGGCTGCGCCTATCTTCGCCGCTTCAACAAGCACCCCGGCCTGCTGAGCCGGGAGATATACAACAATACGCAGATAATAATGGGGGACCACCCGCTCAACAGGGCGATGAACGCCTGCGCGCTGTGCGGGCAATGCACTGTCACCTGTCCCCACGGGTTCGATATGGCCCATGTATGCAGGACGGCGCGGGAAAACATGGTGGATACGGACAAGATGCCGCTGGCGGCCCATGAATTTGCGCTGCTGGATATGCTTTTTTCCAACGGAGAGGCATATCTTTGCAGAAAGCAGCCCGGGCACAGCCATTGCAGATACGTGTTCTTTCCCGGCTGCCAGGCGGCGGCGATAGCGCCGGAGGCGGTAATCGCCGCATACGAGGATCTCTGCACCCGGCTGAAGGGGGGCGTAGCGCTTATGCTCGGCTGCTGCGGGGCGATAGCACACTGGGCGGGAAGGGGCGAGATGTACGGCGAGGTCAGGGATAAGATAGCGGCGGAGCTTGCCGCACTGGAGGATCCCGTGATAATAGCCGGCTGCCCAAGCTGCATGAAGCTGCTCTCGGAGCAGGATATGGCTGAGACGGTAGGTATATGGACGGTGCTGAGGGACAGGGGACTGCCGGACGGGGCGCGGGGCGGTGGACGAGCCGTGCTCCACGACGCCTGCGGCGCGCGGGGGTATCCGGAGACCCGGTCAGCCGTGCGGCATATCATGGAGGAGCTGGGCTATCAGCTCATCGAGGAGGAATATTCCGGCGACAGCACCCAATGCTGCGGCTATGGCGGGCTTACCGCCTATGCGGACAGGGAGACGGCGGGCGACATGGCGAAAAGCTGCCTGAAAACGCCGGGTGCGCAGTATGTGAGCTACTGCATGGCCTGCCGCGACCGCTTTGCGCGGGAGGGCGCCGATTCGCGGCACATACTCGAGCTGGTGTACGGAATAGACGCCGGCGCGCCGCCGGATATAAGCAAAAAAAGACACAACAGGCTTACGCTTAAAAACAGGCTGTTAAGCGAGCTTTGGGGCGAGGAGGGAGAAAGCACGGAAAGGCCGTATAGGGTGGATTTTACGCAGGAAGCGCTAAAAATGATGGACGAGCGCATGATACTGAAAACGGATATATACAACGTGCTGGATTATATGCTAAAGAGCGGGGAGGCCGTAGAGGACGCCGAAAGCGGCATGCTCATAGCACGAAAGCGCTGCGGCAACGTGACCTTCTGGACGGCGTATACGGAAACCGCGGAGGGCTATACCGTGCATAGGGCATACAGCCACAGGATGACGGTGGAAAAGAGGAATTAAGGGGGGGCGGCATGGAGAAGAAAGCCTATTACAGCATAGACCCCGGGGGAAAGCTCAAATGCAGAAAGTGCAACGTCCCGCTGGAAAAGGGCCGGGCGAGGTTCATGTATCTGGACAACGGCTTTCCCGTGGAGCTGCCGCTCTGCCCCGTGTGCGGCTTCGTATACGTTCCGGAGGAGCTTGCCGTCGGCAAGGTGCTGGCGGTGGAAAAGGCGTTAGAGGACAAATAGAAGGGAGATAACCCATGAACAGACATCTCGGAGGCACACAAAACACGCTGCACATTATAGCGCTGTCAAGGCTCGCCCCGCCCGCTAAGATACTCGATATGGGTGCAGGGGCGGGAGAAACCGTGGGGCTGCTGCGGGATATGGGCTACGACGCCCGGGGCATAGATATAAGGCCGGGCAGCGATATGGTCGAGAAGGGGGATTTCCTCCGCTGCCCTTATCCCGATGCGGCCTTTGACGGCATAATAAGCCAATGCGCTTTTTTTGTGGGCGGCGACGTGAGCGGGGCGTTTTCGGAGGCATACCGCCTACTCAAGGGCGGCGGCGTGCTCATGCTTACCGACGTGTGCTTTGAGGACGTGGAAGGCATAGCGGGCAAAACGGGCTTTGCGGTAATGCACAGCGAGGATATGACCGCAAGGTGGCAGGAGTACTATATAGACGCGGTATGGCGCGGCGAGGAATGCCGCCATGAGCAAAGGGGCAAGTGCGAATACCGTATGCTTATATGTGGAAAGGAGTAGGTATGGAATTGCTGGAAAGGGTGGTGGAGCTTAGCCTTGAGGGCTACTGCTGCTCACAGGTGATGGCGCTGCTGCTGCTGGAGCTGCTGGGCGAGGAGGACGACGGCTTCGTTCGGGCGATGGGCGGGCTTATAAACGGCGGCGGCTACTCCGGCGGGGACTGCGGCTGCATGAGCGGCGGCGCCTGCCTTATATCCTATATAACGGGCAAGGGAGGGGAAAACGAAAGCGAGCTGCGGGGCCACGTTTCCGCACTGTGCCATTTTACGCACTGGTTCGCAGAGGAAATGAAGGAGCGGTACGGCGGCACGGACTGCGGGGAAATACTCGGCGGCGACCAGCGCCGCAAGATGGAGCGCTGCCCGGAGATAATGGCGCTGTCCTTTGAGAAGTGCATAGAGATACTGTCGGGGAAGGGACTTATATGATGGGCTTTGGAAGGACGAAAAGCGTATGCCCGGTGTGCTTAAGGGTGCTGGAGGCCCAAAAAACGGTGGGCGAGCACGGTATATATCTCAACAAGACCTGCCCTGAGCACGGGGCTTTTTCCGCGCTTATATGGGAGGGGAGCATAAAGGAGTATTTCATGTGGAACGGCGAAAGCTCCGCCATCGACCCGCCGGTGAACGGCAAAGAGCCGCAAAGGGGCTGCCCCAACGACTGCGGGCTGTGCTCCGCGCACCTTAGAAAGGGCTGCTGTATGCTGCTGGAGCTCACCAGGCGCTGCAATCTGGAATGTCCCGTCTGCTATGCGTCGGCGGGGAAGTGCGGCGATGACCCGAATATCGAGGATATAGAGCGGCAGTACGACTTTCTCATGGCGCACGGCGGACCCTTCAACATACAGCTATCCGGCGGGGAGCCGACCCTGCGTGAGGACCTGCCTGAGATAATATGGCTGGGCAGGCAAAAGGGCTTTACCTTCTTCCAGCTAAACACCAACGGCATACGCCTCGCGGCGGAGCCGGACTATGCAAAAAGCCTTAAGGCTGCGGGGCTAAATACGGTGTTTTTACAGTTCGACGGCATGAGCGACGCCGTATATGAAGCTCTGCGGGGCAGGCCGCTCCTAAGGGAAAAGCTCGCCGCAATAGAAAGCTGCGCCGCAGCGGGCTTGGGCATAGTGCTGGTGCCGGTGATAGCCCCCGGGGTGAACGAGGAGGAAGCAGGCGGCATACTGCGCCTCGCCATGACCCGCATGCCGTATGTGCGGGGGGTGCATTTTCAGCCGTTGAGCTATTTCGGTCGCTGCGCCCTGAAAAGGGCGGAAAGGCCTGTCACCATACCCCGCATGCTGCGGCTCATAGAGAAACAGACGGAGGGAATGATGAAGTACGCCGATTTTTGCGGCGGTGGTGCGGAAAGCCCATACTGCTCCTTCCACGCAAGCTATATGCGCCGCGGGGACGGCTCGCTGCGGCTGCTGGGCAGGCGCGGCGGCTCCTGCTGCGCCACCTCGGACGATTCCAGAAGCTCCGTCGCCGGACAGTGGAGCTGGGCGGAGTGGGATACGGAAGCCGCGCAGAAAAAAAGCGGGGCGGAGACCGCCTCGCTTGATGAATTTTTAGAATATGCCCGGCGAAATACCTTCGCCGTTTCAGGAATGGTGTTTCAGGACGCTTATGACCTCGACCTTGAAAGGCTCATGCGATGCCATATCTGCGAGGTGGATCCCAGGCACGGCATGGTTCCCTTCTGCGCCTATAACCTCACCGATCCGGAGGGCTTGGCGCTGTACAGGGAGCCGTAGCCGGTATGCTTACATTCCCGCGTCCTTTTCTATGACCTCATTTATCAGCTCCCACAGGGAAGCAAGCTGCTTTTTGCTCGTGATCGCGCCGACGATGGGCTGGCCGACTATGTTGCCGTTCCTGTCCACCACATAGGTCGTCGGGTAGGCGTATACGCTGGTGGTGAGCCGGCCCGCCTCGCCATCGGAGGCAAAATATACGTTGCGGTACGTTGCGCCCGCCTTGGACAGCACGTCCTTTGCCTCGGCTACCTCCTTTTCGCCGCCATCCAGCGTAAAGGAATTTATGCCGATGAGCTCGCCGCCCTTTTCGGCGAGCTCGCCGTTCAGAGCCTCCAGCTCGTCAAGCTCGGATACGCAGGGGCTGCAGGTCGTGAACCAGAAGTTGACGACGGTTACGGCGTTGCCGGAGAAAAGCTCGCTGCTCTTTACGTCATTGCCATCCAGATCCTTGCCTTCAAAGGCGGGGAAGGTCTGCATGCTGCCGTCTGCGGGCATGCCCATTGCGCTGTCCAGGGCTTTTTGAGCTGCTGCGGGATATTTTTCCTCCAGCGCGATCAGCTTGTTCTCGATATCGCGTACCTTTTCCGCTTCCTTCTGAAGCAGGCTAAGCTCGTCAGCCGTAAACTGGTCCTTGGTGGAATCTATGGTCTTCAGGAGAAAGTCGCCGTAGTTTTTGCCGTCCTCCTGCAGGGTCATGCCCTTATCCGCCGCCATGAATACCTTTTCCCAGAGCGCGCTGTTTTGGGAGAGTATATCCTGCTCCTGCTTCATGAGCTCGCGGAATTCGTTTACCGCCTTTTCCTCGCCGTCTGCGCCGCATGCGGCAAGCACAAGCGCCAGAACCAGCGCCGCCATGATATAAACTGCCTTTTTGAGTTTCACTTCTATTTCCTCCTTGAGTTTTGTCTATATCGCCAGAACAGAATACACCCTGCGATATAAAGCCTCTGTTAAGAAACAAAACTTACCCGCATATTATACCACAGCGAAAGGAAAAGTTAACAGCGCGGACATATTTCTTACTTCCAGGCAAAGGTTGCAAGGCCGTAGATGTATATCACCGCCACGGCGATGGGCACTACATACTGGCATATTGGCCTCATCCAGTTCTTTACCTTCAGGCCGCTGCCGGAGTTGGCCTCCTGAACGAAGTTGTCCCAGCCCCAGCCGTACCGCTTGCTGCAGCAGAATATGGCGAAGGTGATGGAGCCCAGAGGCAGCAGATTGGTGCTTACGATGAAATCCCAGAAATCGAGGAAGGAGCTTCCCTTCGCAAAGGGCTGGAAGCCGGAAAGCGCCGTAAAGCCCAGCGCGGTCGTAAGTGAGAGCAGGAACATGCCTATGCCGCAGATGACGGAGCCCTTTACGCGGTTCCAGCCCGTGATCTCGCGCACGCAGGCCAATATGTTCTCGAATACCGCCAGCTCCGTGGAGAGCGCTGCGAATATCATAAAGAAGGAGCGCGAGCAAAGGCTCACTGGGGCGCTTCCGGGAAGAATTCACCGTGCACCGCGTGCACGGCTTTTTCATATTCCGGCTCGCTGATGCCAACGGTGATGTTGATCTCGCGCGTGCCCTGCACGATCATCCGCACGTTGATGCCGGCGCGTCCGAGCGCACAGAGCAGACGGCCGGAGACGCCCGGCTTTCCCGCCATGTCCCGTCCGACGATGGACACCATGGCAAGCCCGTCTGCAACGCAGATGCTGTCCGGGCGGACGACGGCGGAAATGTCCGACAAAAGCGCCTCGCGGCAGGCGGAGACCGCCGCGGCCGGGGCGATGAACGAGATGCTGCCAAGCCCCGTTGCGATGTGGTCAAAGGGGATCTCGTGCGTTTCGAGCACCGAGAGAATCCTGCGGCAGTAGCCTACGGCGCTGTTCATGTTTTCCTTCTCCACCTGTATGGAGCAGTAGCCCTTGCGGCCTGCGATCCCTGTAACGGGACAGGCGGAGGGAGGGCTCTGCGAGGAGATGAGGGTGCCGGGCGCGTCCGGCTGCATCGTAGAGCGGATGTGAATGGGAATGCCCATACGCCGGGCTGGCGTCACCGCGTCCTCGTGCAGCACGTTGGCGCCCATATACGCAAGCTCCCGTACCTCGTCATAGGCCATGGCGGGAATCGCCCTTGCGCTGGGCACGATCGCAGGATCGGCGCGGAAGATGCCGGGCACGTCCGTCCAGTTTTCGTAGGCATCCGACCCGGAGGCGCTTGCCAGCAGCGCTCCGGAGATATCCGAGCCGCCGCGCGGCAGCGTGTGGATGCGGCCGTCCGCGCCGCCGCCGTAGAAGCCGGGCATGACGGCACGCTCCATGTTGTGGAGCCTGCGCATTAGCGCCTGCTCCGCCAGCTTGTGCTGCGGGACGCCGTCAGCGTCAAAGAAGTGCAGCTCCGCCGGGTCGAGAAACGGCCAGCCCAGCAGGGCTGCCAGCATCCGCCCGCTGAGATATTCGCCGCGGCTGGCGCAGTATGCCGCAGACGCGCCGGAGCACAGATCCTTTTCGATCTGCCGGAGTTCCGCCTCCAGATCGATGCCGAGACGGAGCTCCTGCGCGATCTGCCGAAACCTCGCGGCGACAGGTGCAAAGGCAGTCTCGGGGTCTGCGCCTGTTTTTACAGCGGCATGGCAGTCATACAGCAGATCCGTCACCTTTTTGTCCTCCGCAGAGCGCTTTCCCGGGGCGGAGACCACGACAAAGCGCAGCTCCGGGTCTGCCGATACGATGCGATTTACCTGCCGGAAGCGGGCTGCGTCTGCCAGAGACGTGCCGCCGAATTTTGCTGTTTTCATAGGGCGTCTCCCTTCAAAAGATCGTCCATATCGTAAAGACCGGGCTGCCTGCCGCAGAGGAAGACGGCAGCCCGCAGCGCACCCTCTGCGAACAGTCGCCGGTCATGCGCCTCGTGCTTCAGACTCAGCGTTTCGGCTCCGGTCGAGATCAGCACCTCATGGATGCCGGTCACACTGCCGAGGCGGATGGAGGATATGCCGATCTCGCTGTGAGTTCGCGGTGAAAAGCCGCTGCGGCCGCACACAAGCGCTGCCTCCGGCCGCTCTTTTTGAATGGCGGCGGCGAGCATACGCGCCGTGCCGCTCGGAGCGTCCGCCTTGCGGCTGTGATGCGTCTCCACGATCTCGATCTCTGCCTCCGGAAACAGGCGCGCGGCCTCGCGCACAAGGCCGCAGAGCGCCGCAATACCGAGACTCATGTTGCCGGAAAAAAAGACGGGGATCTGCTCTGAGGCGCGCTCGATGCGCGCGCGCTCCCGCTGCGTGTGTCCGGTGGTGCCGATCACGATGGGAAGGCCGTGCTCCAGCGCAAAGTCAAGCGCGCCTTCGGTCGCGGTGTGAAAGGAAAAGTCGAGCACGATGTCGGCAGGCTCCAGAACTTCGGAAAAGGACGCAAACGCGCCGTTTCCGCTGCGGCTGACCATGGGCCCTGCGGTGCAGTCCGCAAATCCGGCGTCCAGCAGCGCGCGAAGCGCTCTGCCCATCGCGCCGTTTGCGCCGTGCAGAAGGATCCTTGTCATCTCAAACACCCCATGCTTCGAGCGCGTTCAGAAGGACGGCCCGGCGTCCTTCCTCCATCGGGGTGAGCGGAAGACGCAGCGTGTCGGTGCCGTAGCCCATTTTTGCCAGCGCCGCCTTGACCGGAATGGGATTGACCTCGGAAAACAGCGCGTCTATGACGGGCAGCAGACGGCACTGGAGCGCCGCAGCGCCGCGCACATCGCCGGAGAAGAACAGCTCGCACAGCCGAACCGCCTCCTTGGGCAGCACATTGGAGAGCACGGAGATGCAGCCCTCGCCGCCCATGGCGAGGATGGGCACGATCTGATCGTCGTTGCCGGAATAGACGTCCAGATGAGCCTCTGCCTTGTGAAATAGCGATACGATCTGCGAGAGGTTTCCGCTTGCCTCCTTTACGGCGGCAATGCGCGGATGCCCGGCAAGTGCGGCGCAGGTCTCGGGCAGCAGGTTGCAGCCCGTGCGGGAGGGAACGTTATAGAGGATCACGGGCTTATCTGATGCATCCGCGATGGCGGTATAATGGGCAATCAGCCCCCGCTGTGTGGCCTTGTTATAATAGGGCGTCACCACCAGACAGGCATCCGCTCCGGCGGCGCAGGCAAACCGCGTCAGCTCGACGGCTTTTTCGGTGCAGTTTGCGCCGGTGCCTGCGATGACCGGCACGCGCCCGGCGGCCCGCTTTACGGCAAAGGCGATCGTCTGGCGGTGCTCCTCGGCGGTCATTGTGGACGCCTCGCCCGTTGTGCCGCAGGTGACAAGCCCGGCGACGCCGCTTTCGATCTGCCAGTCTATGAGTCTGCCGTAGGCGTCATAGTCGATGGCGCCGGAAGATGTCATCGGGGTGGCAAGAGCCGTGGCGATGCCGCGGAAAAGTGTTTTCTGTTTCATTTGAGCTACCTCCTGTTTCTGTAGGTCGTCAAGTTCTTCTTTCCTGTTTGAGCTTTTCCAGAAATGCCTCGAGACGATCCATGCCGCGTTCGAGCGTCTGCTCGCCGCAGCAGTAGGATATGCGGATATGCCCTTCTGTTCCGAAGCAGCTTCCGGGTACTGCTGCGACCCCGGCCTCCGCGATCAGACGAAGGCAGAACTCCTCGGAGCGAAGGCCGAAGGCACGGATATCCGGGAAGGCATAAAACGCGCCCTCCGGGACGGGGCAGCACAGCCCCATCGCATGGAGGCGGCGCAGTACCAGCGCCCGCCTTTTTGCGTAGGTCTCGCGCATCGGCGCCGTGTCGGTTTCCAGCGCCGTCTCACAGGCGGCCTGGAGCATGCTGGGCGCGCAGGTCAGAATATGCCCGTGGAGTGCAGTGAGCTTTCGGATGACCGGTGCGCTGCCCATGAGATATCCGATGCGCCAGCCCGTCATCGCCCACGGCTTTGAAAAGCTCTGGGCGATCAAAAGCCGCTCCCGCAGGCCGGGCAGGGCCGCAGGATCCGGACAGGGCCGCATGCACAGCCCGCGGTAAACGTCGTCGCAGAGTATAAAGATGGGCTTGTCTCCGACCGCGCGGCAGACGGCCGCAAGGGAGGCTTCCGTATATACCGCGCCGGTTGGATTGTTCGGGCTGTTGAGCACGAGCGCCTTTGTCCGCGGCGTGATGGCGGCGCAGACCGCTTCATATGTCAGCTGAAAGCCCGTCCGGGCGGTGTCCAGATACACGGGAACAGCGCCTGCGAGCCGTGTCACGGTCTCGTAAAGCCCGAAGGCGGGCGTCGGGATCACGACCTCGTCGCCGGGGTCGAGGACGCCGGTCAGCGCGCAGTAAATGGCTTCCGTTGCACCGGCGGTGACGAGGATCTCGTCCGGCCCGTAGTCAAGCTGGCGCGTTTTTGCCTCATAGGCGGCGAGTTTCGCACGGAGCGAAGCGCTGCCCTGGTTTGTGGTGTAGTGGGTACTGCCGCCTGCAAGTGCGCGGACGGCGGCCTCGCATATGGGTGCGGGCGTGGGAAGATCCGGCTCGCCGATGGTCAGCGCGATGCAGTCCTCACGCTCCGCGGCGAGAGCCGTATAGCGGCGAATGGCACTCAAAGAGAGCCCGCCGAGCGAGGTGCAGAGCCTGTCTACCATACCGTTCCTCCCGCGACTGCCTCAAAATAGCGCACGCCGGTCTCAAGCACGCGCTCGTCAAAATCGAACGCCGCCGTGTGCAGCGCCGATGTCTCGCCGCAGCCCAAAAACAGAAATAGGCCGGGAAGCCGCCGCTGATAGTATGAAAAATCGTCGCTTGCCATGGTTGGCGCGGTCAGTGCCTCAATGGGAAACAGCGCAGAAGCCCTGCGGAGCAGATCGGGCGGATTCACAACAGCGGGGTAGCCCTCGCTGAAATGGACGGCGGCCGCACAGCCGCTAGTTTGCGCGACATGGCGGCTGATCGTCTCCAGCGCCTCCTGGATGCTGCAAAACGCAGCATCATCGAGCGCGCGCAGACTGCCCTCCAGCCGTGCGCTTCCGGCAACTGCATTGCGGACGCTTCCGGCCTCCATGCGCCCGAAGCCGAGCAGACTTTGCGGAGCCTGCGGAAGCGGCAATGCCGCGGCGCGGCTGTAAAACTCCACGCAGGCTGCAAGTGCGTCACGGCCGGAGGCGGCGGAGCAGAAATGTGCGCAGCGCCCCTCGGCGGTGAACGTCACCTCGGCCGAGCGCGCCATCATGACGCCGGGCAGACCGGCGATCATCCCGGCAGAAAGACCCGGCCAGAGGTGCAGGGCAAATACGGCTTTGACGCGCAGACGCTCCAAGACCCCTGTTTCGCAAAGCCGTCTGGCTCCGCCGGTCGTTTCCTCGGCGGGCTGAAACAGCAGCAGAATGTTGTGCGGAAGCGCCTGCTTCGTGCGGAGTCTGCGGCCAAGCTCCAGCACCATCGCCATGTGCCCGTCGTGTCCGCAGGCGTGCATTTTTCCGTTGTGCTGAGAGGAAAATGGCAGACCTGTCTGCTCCGCGATGGGCAGCGCGTCCATTTCCGCGCGAAATGCCAGCGTATCCGGCGCGCCGAAGTCAAAATAGGCGCACACGGCGCTGTCAAGTGGGAAAAGCACCTCGCAGTCGAGCGTGCCGAGGACATCTTGTAAATAGTCCATGGTCTTGGGCAGCTCGTCGCCCAGCTCGGGGATGCGGTGCAGGGCGCGTCTGTCCACTGTCATGGGGGTGAGCGTTTGCATATCTGAAACCCTTTCTTGTGCGTGTTTGAATGTCATGCGCCTGCGGCTCAAAGCTCCCGCAGGGCGTCCACCAGCGCCGTCTTGGCGGCGGAGGTCTCATCCTTACGCTTGATGATACGCGCGGGGCATCCGGCAACCACGGTGTCGGGCGGTACGTCCGAGATGACGACCGCGCCCGCCGCAACGACTGCGCCCCTGCCGATTCGGCAGCCCTCAATCACCACTGCGTTCGCCCCGATGAGCACCTCATCCTCCACGACGACGGGCGTCGCGCTTGCAGGCTCGATCACCCCGGCCAGCACTGCGCCTGCGCCGATGTGGCAGCGTGCGCCGACCGTTGCGCGGCCTCCGAGTACCGCGCCCATGTCGATCATGGTTCCTGCGCCCACGCTTGCGCCGATGTTGAGGATGGCGCCCATCATGATGACGGCTCCCTCCCCGATCTCGACCTGCTCTCGAATGATGGCACCTGGCTCGATCCGGGCGTTCAGCCCCTTCGTGTCCAGCAGAGGAACGGCTGAATTGCGGCAGCTGCTTTCGATCACGATATCGGCAATGGCATCCTGCTGCGCCTGGACGGCGGGGCCGATATCCCGCCAGTCGCCAAATGCGATTTTTGCCCCGTCCCCGGCCGGAAAGACCTTGGCATTCGGAAAGCTCGTCGGAAAACGCTCCCAAATGTAGACCTTGACTGGCGTTTTCTTTTCGGCAGTGCGGATATATTCGATCAGTTCCGCTGCGTTCATGTGTGCGCTCCTTTTCATGCTTATTTACTGTAAATTCATCATATCGGATACTTCGATGCAATACAATGCACAGCAATGCGCAGATTATTGCAAAAAATGCCCATTTCTTTGCCACAATGTCAAGTGATGAATTAAGAAAATAAACATACAGCCATCTTCTACACAAAGAAAAATAAATCACTGTCGATTCCAGTGTAGATAAATTTTCTTTTGCCTTCTTCATAAGGAACTCTTCTGTGTTTGTAGGCGGAAAAACATTTACATTCTTGCTCTTGAATACAACTTAAAAAGATGCTACACCTATATATAAGTATCTGCCTGCACTTTCGGCAGATTGATTTTTGCGCATTAGTTAGAGGCAGCTAACCACAAGGAGGTGTTGACTTATTATTATTTCATACCCTGAGGCTCGTTTTGTTCCCACCTCTGTAAGCATTGCTGCATCAAGTCAGATTATGCAGGCGAATAAAACAGCCGATAATCAATATCTCATTCCCCTCATAGATGGTACTATTGAAAACATTGATATTACCGATGGAATATTGTTGACAACATCAGAGTTTGTTTCACAGGAAGATATTGAAATGACAACAACACACGACGATTTGAGCCTGTTTCAGATTTCCTTTTGCATTGATGGCAATATGGAGTGGTCTTACATCAATAACGAGGTTGTTCATCAATTTCAAATTGCGGCACAGCAGAGCCAAGTACGCTATGGAACATTTAAGGAGTGCCGAAGTAGAATAAGCGGAAACAGGAAATTCAAAGGCATCAGCATTACTTTGGATGAAAAAATCTTTGAGCAGATTTTCACCTGTATCAAAATAAGGGGGGCATTATATGATACAAGAAAAACAGCGCCCGTAAGAGTATACGCCTACACACCAAACATCAGTAAAATTCTCTCTGAAATCCTTGCTTGCCACTTTTGTGATGAAATGAAAAAGCTCTACCTGCAGGGAAAAATTTTTGAGTTAATTGATGTTTACTGCGACGAGGTTATTTGCAAATCTCCTACAAATGACTTTGGCATCCGTATTAGTGTGGAAGATTACAATGCGCTGTTGAAGGCGCGGGAATTTATTGGTGAAAACTTCGCCCACCCCCTCACAATTCCAATTGTTGCAAAGGTGATTGCTATCAACGAGCAAAAATTAAAGGATGGATTTAAGCGGTGCTTTGGAGTTACAGTTAATGATTATGTTGTAGAAAAACGGCTGGAAGCAGCGATACGATTATTGAAAACTGGAAAACATACTGTGCAGGAAGTGACATGGATGGTGGGGTATTCTCATACGGGATATTTCATCGAGCTTTTTCGGAAGCATTATGGAATATCCCCCGGCGAAATGTTAAAAAACAACAGATAAGAACTTCATGTAAGTCTGAAAAGACCGCATGAAGTTCTTTCTTTTGTGATATAGGAACTTCCGATAGTGATACTATGCAGAAAATCATCGTGCTATACTAATAGCAGTTAGCGTTATCTAACCAAAAAACTCGGAGGTTATTACTATGAGCAGAACAAATGAAAACAAATTAAAAATGAAGGACATTGCAACCATAGGCATCTTTAGCGCACTCCTTTTTGTGGTGACAATGGTAGCAGGAGCTTTGATGGGAATTAGCATGGTGTTGAATATGTATTCCGTTGCGGTTGTTGCCGTTTTATCTGCGCCACTTTATATGCTGATTATGGCAAAAGTACATAAGAAAGGCGCAGTCTTATTGACTTTTGCTATTGTCGGTATTCTATGGGGGCTGTTTGGCGGTATTTTTGTCTTGATTTGGATGTTGGGGTTTGGCGTTGTAGGCGAAGTCCTTGCCAGCAAATCAAAGTATCAGAATTACAAAATGCTTACCGTTTCTTTTGGATTGTATTCAGTTGGATATTATTTAGGTGCCATCGCACCCCTCTATTATTATCCCGTATTTTGGTATGGATTTGACCGTCCAAAGGAAACCGTGGATACCGCATACTTTGAGGAAAACGGCGGATATGACTTTGCACGGGACTTCTTTGAGGAAGCCTACCGTATGGCAGTGAAGGAGGCGGGCGACGAACGCTACGTCCTTTCCGCCGTCCTCCACGCCGACGAACGCAACAGGGGGCTCTCCAAGGCACTGGGATACGATGTATTTCATTATCATCTGCACGTTGTCTATATTCCCGTGGTAGAAAAGGAAATTCTGTGGTCAAAACGCTGTAAGGATGAAGCCCTGCGCGGCATGGTAAGAGAGATAATCCATCAGGTGAGCCGCTCCAAGAAATGGGCATATCCCGAAGCGGTTGATGAGCAGGGCAAGCCCATCCTCGGAAAGAACGGAAAACCGATACGGATTCCGTCCTACTCGCTTTTGCAGGATCGCTTCTATGAACACATGCGGCTAGCGGGATTTGATGGCTTTGAACGCGGGGAGCTCGGCAGTACACGGGTCAATCTAAACAGTCTTGATTTCAAGATTCAAGAGGATAAAAAACGGCTTATGCAGCTTGAAAAACTGGTCGCTGCAAAGGAAATGAAACTGGAGCAGGTTTCCGAAAAGCTCGTTGCCCAGAAGCAGGTCAACAAACAATACCACGATTTGGACGGCATAGGTAAAAAGACGGTGTTTGGAAAGATAGAGCTCACTGAGAAAGACTATACGGATGTTATTTCCCTCGCAAGAGAGGGCATATTGTCCCGCGTCAAAATATCCGAGTTAACACAGAAGCTACAAGATGCAGGCGCACGTATACTCGATTTGCAGAGCAGCTGGGAAAGGCTATATGAACAGACAAAAGATTTCCGTCAAGCGGTCAAGCTCGCGCCGCAGCGCGTCAAGGAGGTATTCACAGAGATTTTTGCGAAAGACCGTGAAACGCGGGAATTGCAGCGCATATTACGCCGCAGCGTGAAAAAGCGCAACGAGTATGAGCGCTGATATGCACCTTGAAAACTGAATACGGAGGCAAAATGAACAAGCAAAAAACCCACAGGAGCACCCACCCGCCGGATAAGGCGAAACAAGATATCCCCGATCGTGTGATCGAATCCCTTGCTCACTGCGCCCTGCCGCTGATACAGGCATATTTTGAGAGCGAGGAGGGGCAGAAGGAATTCGAAAAGTGGAAGGAGAACAAATAGTACTGAGATGTGGAATTGGGAGGATCATAATCGATCCTCCCGTTATTTGCATTCACAGTTTATGATAGATTGCCGTTTCTATCGCAAGACAGATTAACTGTCCGTGTTTTTGTGTCTACTGTAATTCCGAGTTCTTTTCTAATGAACGTTCCTGTGGCCGTGGCAGTATTTCCGCTTTTTGTTGCAGAAGCGGATTTAAGACTCCAATCGTTTTGGTAAATGTCATGCGAATAAGAAGCATTGGTACATGCCGCCTGATTGGTTCCATCATAACTGAATGTACCATAAACAGTCAGCGAAAACGCCTTTATCCCATCGCTGCGATAATAGGTGCTTGTTTTACTCCCGCTTACAGTAGACGAAGATTTGGTGACCGCATAATTGATGGTTGTTATGACATAACTATCGTCATCATAATATGTTATGCCAACCACAGTATCATTGGATGCTTTTGCAACAGAAACCGACGCAAACATTAGTGCAACCACAAGCAGAGCAGATAATACTTTATTCATAGCTAATCCTCCTAATCGATATTTGTAATAATCTCCGGCTCGCCATCGATAAAATAGCCATTATGTGAACTTCTGTTTTCAACAATCATGCGCGCAATTGTTGAAAACAGAAGAATCACTGCGACCAAGGCAATACAAATTACCATAACGAATGCTTTGTGACCTTTTCGCATCCTGCTGTTTATTTCTGCGTATGGCATTTCGGAAAGAAACGACACGGCAATGTCCTCGGGTTTTCCAAAGTGCGCATAATAATCAGATAACAAAGCGGAGGGATTTTTAGCGGCGTATGCCGCAAGGGATTCCTGTAAGTTGCAAAGGAATTCCTTTTTGCGCAATCCACCTATTGGGATATGCCTTTTTACCTGCCTGAAATATCTTTCGGACTGCTTCATTTCTCATTCTCCTCATTGCTGCGAGATAAAATCAGCTGTACACCGGTATGGATAGAATTATAATCCTCTAATAGCGCAGCATAATACTCTTGCCCGTTCTCAGAGATACGGTAATACACCCTGGTCATACGTTTACCTACCCGGATGCGCTTTGCATCCAAATAGCCGTCATCCTCAAGCCGATACAGGATAGGATATAGTGTGCCTTCCGGTAATATAAACCTCCCGCCGCTGATGGTCTCCAATGCTTGCGCAATTTCATAGCCGTACATTTCCCGCTCGCTAAGCAGCGATAGTATGCACAGAGTGGCTACCCCTCTTTTAAAATGGCTTTGTAATGCTTCCTGCTGCATATGTTTTCCTTCATAGATTTCGTCGAGAATACTAATCTAAATATATAATACACTAAGTCTATTTAAATGTATATACTATGTTTACAATAGTATTATTGACAACAGTTATTACGTCTTGTAAACTATATGTAGTTGATGGCAGGACAAGACAATTTGCTTAACACGTTTGAGAGGCAGGTGATGTTTTTAAGCGATATTGGGACGTGTGCCACATGAGAATTGCGGCATTTTTATTGCCAAGTTAGAATCGCTGAAAGGAGTTTTTTTTATGAAAAGAAAGATTATAACCTGTGTTCTGACTCTTGTATTTGTTCTTTGTGCATTCAGCACCATTGCTTATGCAAAAAACTTTGATATTTCGTTTACGTTGACTCCAAATGGCTCGTCGGGATATAGTGGCACAGGATATAAGGTGGATTCTGATCCGAAATGTTATATAACAACTACCGGAGGCAGCGTAATAAGCAACAACCTGATTTACAAATGCCGCGGAAAAGCCATAACAAGCAGCGGCTATGCAGATGCCACTGAACTTAGCAACCCGGCTTATCAGGGTGCAATAACAAGTGAAACCCTCTATTATATAGGTACCTATTATACCAACATTGTGAACGGAAATTGGAGCCAGTATTCCTTTATTCTGGCCGCATCTTTGCATAGCGGAAATCCCGGGCAGTATAATTTGTCTGGAAGATGGAACCCGTAATAGCCAAGTTGCGTAGCAGGGGGAAATAATTCCCCTGCTGCGTTTCCTCATTGTGGTTATCATTGTTAAAGGAGTGTGTCTGAATGAATAAAACGCTTGCCTCGTTGGTTATCATCGCTTTTCTTCTATGCCCTTTATATACGGGTTGTGACCCAAAGAATACTGAATTGGCAGAGCCGCTCTCCGATTCATCTTTCCCCGGGAGTTCGTTTTCGGTGGATTCCACAACCCAGCCAGTAGCACAAGGTATATCAGGTCATATCTCAAAAGATGGTTTTGAAAATGTTCGATTTGATGCGGACATTGTTATTCCTGATAATTCAACTCAGTTGAATATTTGGAGCCGTAATTTACTGGATATAAACCCAGACAATGTCGTTATGGCATTTTTACCGTATTTTAATCTGAGCTACGAAACGAACCCAACGAGCGATGGCGGTCTCTTTGATGCGTTTCGGACAGAGGAAAATAAAGCTGTCATACGGTCATGGCGTTGGTCTTTCATTTTTGAAAATGAGCAGGCAGAGCTGCACCGTCTACTATTTAATAGAGATAGTGGATACTCTCAGTGTAATGCTGACTCTTTTCCTGCGGACATTGATTTGCCATTTCTTTCGCGTGAAGAAGCGCGAGACATGGCAAAAGAATTTTTATATGCGCTTGATTTGAGAAGCTATATATTTGAGCCTGTTGAATTATATACTTTATCTAAAAGCCGACTTATGGAAGAGCTGGATAAAAAAATTGTTGACGATCCATATATGGAAAATATATTAAAGAGTCATGGGGGCAAGGAAGCGATATATGACGCTTATTTCGTGTTTGTCCCGTTCCAAATAAAAGGAGTTCCAATTATGAGCGATTCTTTTGGTTATATAACGGCAGATATACCTGTTAGAGGTAGCGGTGCAAGTTTTATTATCTCTGAAAGTGGATTTGAACATATAAGCGTAGATGGATACCTGCCGGGCGATGTGCAGTCACCACTTCAAGACGCGATTTCGCTGGAAACAGCTATGAATGCACTCGACAAAAAATACGACCTGCTTCTCCTATCGGAACCCGTCATCGTAACAAAAATAATACTATGTTATGTTCCAAATGCCACAGTTCTTACTCCCGCCTATGGCTTTCTTGTAAACCAAAACGGTTTTTCACAGTGGGTATATATCAATGCGTTTACTGGAGAACAGATTATATGAGTGATCTGTCCCGTTATCTGAAAGTAGAGTTTTACCGCGCCTTTACTTCTAAAAACTTTGCTCTGACAATATGCTTGACATTTTTGTTGTATCTTTGCAGCACACTCAAGGAAATTTTCCTCCTTGGCAGAGACGCTGCTGCTACGGTCCCATATTTTTTCGAAGTTGTCAATAATTTCAACAGCTTAATGGATATTTTGCTGGTAATCAGCGCGTTATGCGGTGCTACCAGCTTTTGCGATGATTGGCAAAACAGATACATAAGATTTATTGTTACACGGGTTCCCACCAACATATACTGTGTTTCCCGTGTTGTAATTTGCTTCTGCACTACGGTGTTGGCGGTTTTCTTTGGGATATGCTCTTATATTGTATTTTTGGCCTTGATTTTCCCTGTTTATTTGCCGCTTGACAGACTAAGGGAAACTTCGGTAGCTTTTGGGGACTTATTATCGTCAAACAGACAAATTACATATCTGTTATGTCTAAGTATCATTAAAGCTATCTCCTGCGGTATGTGGGGAATCTCCGCATTGTTGTGCTCGGCGATTATTCCTGATACATTGATTGTCGTTGCGACCCCTTTAATATTGAAAAAGGCTTATTCTGTTCTTTATTATGTTTTTAAGTTGCCTATAGTCTTTTCAATAGATTTTCTAAGCGAGGGGTTAGTAAACATGGGTGATTGGAAAGTAACATTTGCTTATCCCTGCATATTTTTAATTCTATGCACAATACCAATGGGACTTCTTTTCAGCATTAGAGTAAAGCAGGTGGTTCAAAATGACTAGGCTAAACATCATAAACAGCATTGCTGTACGAAACATAAGGAAGTGGCCCAACAACCCAAGGATTCTCACTATCATCATATTTTTGGTTATAACAATACTGTGGTGTGTTCTGCCGATCCGTGCGTTTCTCTGTGATGTGGGGATTGCTATTTCGCCGTGGTTGTTTCCGTTTGTTAGCGCGGACTTATATGTTCAGGTTGCAATCATACTATGCTCTGTATTTCTCTTTTCCGATGCTCCGTTCATTGATGAGTCTGCTCCTTATGTTATTATCCGGTCCGGTAGACACCTATGGGCAGCGGGACAAATTCTTTATATTTTTATGGCAAGTGCAATGCTCGTTCTGTTTATTGTGTTGCTAACGCTGTTGCCATTTGTAAATCGTATTGAATGGACAGTAGAATGGGGAAAAGCGATAGGTACAATTTCTTTGACTAATGCCGCTTCAGTTTATAATATTCCGTTTGTCTTATATCAACGAATTATTTACTCTTTTTCACCAGTATCAGCTATGGGACTCAGTATGCTGCTAAACTGGATGATGTGCAGTTTGATTGGATTGATAATGTTTGTATTTAATATGAGCATTGGTCATTCTTCAGGTTCTATTATCTGCTGTACTATCACCATGTTCAACTACTTTATAGCCAACTTTTTATCAGCCCAATGGCTTCGCTTTTCTCCAATATCCCTATCAAATATTGCTTATTTTGACAAGGTAAACATAACTCCCGGGTATGCGCTTTGTATTTTGTCAGCAATGATAGGAATATTTACTTGTGCCGCTTTTGTTGCAATACATAAAAAGAACCTATCCGTTGCTCATACTTTGGCTTAGAAAGGATTTTTAACTATGTCAGACCCCATTATTAAGGTTATTAATGTAACAAAGCGCTTTGGTGAAGAAGAAGCGTTACATTGTGTTAATTTCGATTTTGAACGTGGTAAAATTTATGGGATCATAGGCCGAAATGGCTCGGGTAAAACCGTACTGTTTAAGTGTATTGTAGGCCTTATGCCTGTTTCGAGCGGAAAAATTCTAATTGAGGGGAAGCCTGTGGATAAGCAGACAGTTTCAAGTATAGGCATAATTATTGAATCCCCCGGATTTCTGTCTAATTATAGCGCGTTTGACAACCTGTGGTTGCTGGCTTCAATCAGGAAAAAAGTCGATAAAAAACGGGTAAAAGACTGTATTCGCATGGTAGGATTAGATCCCGCAGATAAAAAAAGAGTAGGAAAATTTTCTCTTGGCATGAGACAACGTTTGGGAATTGCTCAATCGATTATGGAGGATCCCTCAATACTCATATTAGATGAGCCAATGAACGGCTTAGACAATATAGGAGTTCAAGATATGCGTAAGTTATTTCTGTCGCTAAAAGATGAGGGGAAAACCATTTTGATAGCCTGCCACAATAAAGAGGACATAAATCTGTTATGTGATGAGGTCTATTCTATGGATCACGGTAATGCCGAACGCATGGTTTAGTACAAAACAATTGTTAATAGAAATGGAGCGGGGAATCATAATCTCCGCTCCATTTAGCATTGTTGAGTTGATGCCTATCTCACCGCTGGTGAACGTTGAGATAAACGACAAATCCGAACCCATCACCTATCGGCATCGGGTTCGGATTTGATTGCTTTGGTGGAGCAACGGAAAGAGCCGAACCATATCTTAACACGTTGGGCAGGCCTCGTTCTTGTCAATCTCTATCACGAAAAGAGTGGCAAATTTATCACTGGTGTTTTTAAAACTGTGGGGGCATGCGGAGGAATATGTGGTCGTATCCCCCTTTTTAAGATGCCGCAGCTCCGCAGGGCCATCGGGCAGCGGATGTATGAGCAGATCAAAGGTGCCTTCAAGTATCAGCACGTATTCCATGCCTTCGTGATGGTCGGGGGTATGCTGCGCGCCGGGCTCAAAACACATACGGAAGCCGCCAAGGTAATAGGGACATTCGCCTTTTGCCAGGCGGAATATCTTCACGCCGGCCTCAGAGGCAACCTCCGGCGCGGAGGTAAGGTTTATTATCCTGCTTTCAGAGGAGGATACGGTCGTGAGGTCAGAAAGGGTCTTGCCGTACAACGTTACAAGGGAATGTATCTTCTGGAAGCTTATGCCACACTTGCCGTTTTCCACCATGCTTATAAAAGCCGGTGTAACGCTCACCGCGTCCGCCGCCGTTGCAATGGAAAGGCCGGACTGTAGCCTGAATTCCCTGAGCTTTTCTCCTGTGATGTGGTTAAACATAATGGTATCTCCGTTCAAATAAATTCACCAGCTTTTATCAATGATGACAGGCTCTGACAAGGGCGTCTGTTTATCTATTAAGCATTTTAACATAAATTTACAGTATTGTGGATACAAATCTATGCTTTGGTCTTTGATAAATAAAAAAATTAAGTGAAAAATATGGCAAAATACTTGATGAAATCTAATTTTCCATGTTATTATTAAATAAACTTAAATATTAAGTAAAAACAAAGAGAAAGGAGGCGATGTACCTTGAGACGGTTTATTATTGAATTCGGCCTCGGCACAGATTTTCACGGTCAGGATGTGAACAAGGCCGCGCAAAAAGCTGTAAGAGACGCCATGTCGCGCTGCTGCCTTTGCGGCTTGAGTGAGGTGCTGGGCATAAGTGACTTCAACAAGGATGTAAAAGTAAATGTGACTGTGGCGGTGTCAAAGCCGGAGGGCGTTGATTTGGACGCCGTAAAGGCTTGCTTGCCGATAGGCGAGGCGGAGGTAGGAGCCGTTGAGGGCGGGCTGAAGGTTCCCGGCATGTACATACCGGCATTTGGCGACAGCGATGACAGCATTGAGGTAGCCGTTGCGGCCATAGAGGTATCAGTAAGGTAACAAAGCAGAGAGCAGAACAAACGACCGATCTATATTGTACTACGATAAGTTTTAATTCTTCCTTCATTATTAGAAAAACAACATCTTAGAAACAACCTCGTTAACTATCAGTACGTAAACGCCGCATGTCGGTATGAGCACAGTTAAAAACCAATAAAGGAGGCTGTTTGAATGAATATATCAAAAGAGGCCATGATGGATATGTACCTCAGGATGGTGCGTATCCGCGAGTTTGAAAGCAAAGCGCAGACTCTGTTCGCTGAGGGCAAGATACCCGGCTTTGTGCATCTGTATCTTGGAGAGGAGGCTGTCGCAACAGGCGTGTGCGAATGTTTGCGGGACGACGATTATATTACCAGCACGCATCGCGGACACGGTCATATAGTCGCAAAGGGCGGAGATCTGACGTACATGATGGCAGAGCTGTTCGGAAAAGCCACAGGCTATTGCAAGGGCAAAGGCGGCTCGATGCATATCGCGGATCGCGACAAGGGCATTCTGGGTGCGAACGGCATAGTGGGCGCGGGTCATAATATTGCGGTCGGCGCGGGTCTTTCCGCCAGCTACCGGGGCACCGATCAGGTATGCGTATGCTTCTTTGGTGACGGCGCGACCAACCAGAGCACATTCCATGAGGGGCTGAACATGGCGGCTATATGGAATCTGCCCGTGATATTCGTCTGCGAAAACAACAATTACGGCATATCCATGAGCCAAGCCCGCCATCAGGCGATAAAAGATGTGGCAGACCGCGCCGCCGCCTACGGTATGCCGGGCATAGCGGTTGACGGCAACGATGTAATGGCCGTATACGAGGCCGCTTCGGAGGCCGTAGCAAGGGCGCGAAAGGGTCAGGGCCCCACGCTTATCGAGTGCAAGACATACCGGCAGAGAGGCCATTTCGAGGGCGACCCCTCTGTTTACAAGCCCAAGGAGGAGCAGGCCGAATGGCTCAAAAAGGATCCGATACCCCATTATAGTAATTTCCTTCTGGAAAACGGCTTGGCGTCAAAGGAGGAAATGGAGGCCATCGACAGGCAGGTTCAGGAGGAACTGGCCGAGGCCGTCCGCTTCGCCGAAGAAAGCCCCATGCCTACGCCCGAGTCTGTTGTACAGGACATCTATTCAGATATAGTTGAGGAGGTACGTGCCAGATGAAAAAGATGAGTTATGCGGAAGCCATCCGTGAGGCCATGAATATACGGATGCGGGAGGACCCCAATGTGCTGCTTTTCGGCGAGGACGTAGGTGCTTTCGGAGGCTGCTTCGGTGTATCCGCCGGAATGCTTGACGAGTTTGGCGAAAAGCGCGTGCGCGATACCCCTATAAGTGAGGGCGCTATAATAGGCGCTGCCGTTGGCTCTGCCGCTACCGGGCTTCGCCCCATAGCAGAGCTGATGTTCTGCGATTTTCTGACCGTAGGTATGGATCAGCTGGTGAACCAGGCCGCCAAGATGCGGTATATGTTCGGCGGCAAAATATCCCTCCCTATGGTGGTGCGCCTGCCCTGCGGCGCGGGCGTAGGCGCGGCTGCCCAGCATTCGCAGTCACTGGAGGCATGGATGACCCATGTGCCCGGCTTGAAGGTGGTATACCCTTCAACACCTCAGGATGCGCTGGGACTTATGCTTTCCTCGATCGACGATGATAACCCCGTCATGTTCTTTGAGCATAAGGCCATGTACGCCTTCAAGGGGGATGTGGCGAGCCTTGAACCCATACCTCTCGGAAAGGGCGATATAAAGAGGGAGGGCAGCGACGTTACGGTGATAGCCACCGGCAAAATGGTGCACGAGGCGCTTGCCGCCGCAGAGGAACTTCAAAAGGAAGGCTTATCCGTAGAGGTGCTGGATCCGCGCACGCTCTACCCTCTCGACAAGGAGCTGATAGAGAGATCCATCGCCAAGACACACAAGGCTGTAATAGTCACGGAGGAAAACCGCAGGGGCGGCTACGGCGGCGAGCTGTCCGCCATAATCGCCGAGGAGATGTTTGACTATCTCGACGGCCCCGTGGTGCGCATAGGTGCGCTGGATTCGCCGGTGCCCTTCGCCCCCGTGCTGGAGCAACTGTATATACCCAATTCCAAGGACATAGTGAAGGCTGTACGCGAAATGGCATAAACGCGATTCTCGCGGGAAGGGAGGCGGCCTGTGCCGGCTATAGGTATAATAGCAAACCCTGCGTCGGGTAAGGACATTCGTAGGCTCGTATCTTATGCTACCACCATCGACAACAGGGAAAAGGTAAATATCGTAAAACGGATAGTGTTGGCAGCTCAGTCCATGGGCGTCGACAGGATACTGTTCATGCCCGATACCTTTCAGATGGGCCGCACTGTTATGGACGACATCGCAAAGGATGGAAGGCTTAAAGCGGAGCTGAGTGTACTGGATATGCCCGTTACCGCCTCATACGAGGATACCGCCATGGCGGCGGGTATGATGGAAAGCATGGGCGTTGGCTGCTGCGTAGTGCTGGGCGGGGACGGCACCAGTCGGGCCGCCGCAAAGGCGCTGGATAAGGTCCCCATACTTCCCATATCCACAGGCACCAACAACGTTTATCCGACAATGACGGAGGGGACGGTAGCCGGTATGGCCGCCGCTGCGGCGGCCTTGTTGAGCCGCTCCGAGAGCTGGTGCATAAGGGATAAGCGCATAGAGATAGCCATAAACGGCAAGTTTGCGGACATTGCCCTGATAGATGCGGTGATAACCGAGGATCTCTGGATAGGCGCACGGGCGATATGGGATACGGGAAAGCTGCGGCGGGTGATTGCCACCCGCTGCCACCCCGCCAGCATAGGCTTTTCATCGGTGGCGGGCTGCGCCGGCATAGTGCGGGATACGGATAATTTCGGCATAGAGGCGGAGTTGGGAAGTATTGGGGAACGGATACTGGCGCCGGTGGCGGCAGGCGTGCTTTCCGCGGTGAAGCTCTCATATATAGGGCGTATGCCGCTGAACCGCCCGCTGAACATATTGCTCGGTGAGCCCTGCATGATCGCTTTGGACGGCGAGAGGGAGCTTCGGGGTAAAAGCGGCGATGTGCTTACGTTTACCGTGACCCGTAAAGGGCCGAGGCGGGTAAAAGTACGCGAAACGCTGGAGGAGGCCGTAGCGCAGGATCTGTTCCGGCTCGACACGCTCGAATATCAACGGAAACAGGAGGTGTTTTAATGGCACATGAGATAGTGATGCCCAAGCTGGGCCTTACCATGAGGAGGGCACGGTAGAGGAATGGAAATTCAGGGAAGGCGACCATGTAAAAAAAGGAGATGTGCTGCTTTCAATATCTACGGACAAGCTGACGAACGACGTCGAGTCCGAAGCGGACGGGGTGCTTCTTAAAATACTGCTTTCGTCCGGAGAGACCGCACCCTGCAAGGCGGTAATAGGTTATTTGGGGCAGGAGGGCGAAGCCGTGCCCGACGGCGCACAGCCGCCCGAGGGGGCGGCGAAAGCGCAGACCGAACCTCAGGCCGCCGTGCGGCAGGTGCCTGTGCGCCGAAGCGGGGAGCCGGTGATTGCATCGCCGGCAGCGAAAAAGCTGGCGAAGGAAAAGGACGTTGATCTGGCCCTCGTGGAGGGTACAGGCCCCAAGGGGCGTATAACGCTGGAGGACGTGGAAAAGTTCATGACGGCGGGAGCGGAAAAGTCGGCGGCAAGGGTAAGCCCGATGGCTGCAAGGCTCGCGGCTGAGCTTGGCGTGGATACGGCGGCGATTGGCATACAGGGCCGTGTAATGAAGGCCGATGTGCTGGCGGCGGCAAGCGGAGAGGAAGGGCAGACAGAGGATAACGAGTTGCCGCCAGTAAGGGTAAACAGCCTTCGCAGGAACATAGCCGCAAATATGACTGCCTCGTGGCATACCTCTCCACGCGTGGTATACACCGTGCCGGTGGACTGCACCGCCATGAAGGCGCTGCGATCAAGGCTCAAGGAGCGTGGCATAAGCGTGAGCTACAACCACATCATCATGAAGGTCGCGGCTAAGGCGCTTACGGAATTCCCCGATGTGAACGCACGCTTTGCAGACGATATGCTTATACGGCACAGGCACGTCAACATGGGTCTCGCGGTAGTAAAGGGAGATGGGCTGATAGTGCCTAATGTAAAGCGATGCGAGGAAAAAACTCTGACCGAGATCGCGCGGGATACGGAGACGCTCGTAGAGGCCGTCCGCAACGGCAGCATAACCATGGAGGATATAACCGGCGGAACCTTTACGATAACCAATTTGGGCAGCTTTGGGGTCACTTACTTTTCCCCAATAATCAACCAGCCGGAGCTTGCTATATTGGGCGTATGCGCGATGAAGGATGCCCCCGTGGCGCAAGATGGCGAGGTGCAGGTGCACCCAATGATGAATATTTGCCTCTCCGCAGACCATAGGGTGATAGACGGCGCCATGGGCGCGGCGTTCCTTAAGCGTATATGCGAACTGCTGGAAAACCCTTGCCTGCTGATTGCCTGATGCTGTCACGAGAGTAATAAAGTATAGGAGCTTTGCATGAGGAACACCATATATCTGGAAACCGGATCCGCCGACCCGTATTATAACCTCGCCTTTGAGGAATTCATACTCTGCAACAGACCGGAGGGGGATTATCTCCTGCTGTGGCAGAACCACAACACGGTAGTGGTGGGGCGCAACCAGAATACCGAGGCGGAGATAAACCGGGCTTTCGTACAGCTGCACCATATAAACGTCGTGCGGCGCACGACAGGCGGCGGTGCGGTATATCATGATATGGGAAACCTGAACTATTCCTTCATCACTGATGCGGGCGACGCCGAGCAGATATCAATGGAGCGCTTTACCCGGCCCGTGGTATATGCCCTGCGGGGCCTGGGGCTGGATGCGGAGGCCTCGGGACGCAACGACATACTGGTTTCGGGGCGGAAGGTATCGGGAACGGCGCAGAGGCTGCATAAGAACAGGATACTGCATCACGGCACGCTGCTGTTCGATTCGGATCCCCGTATGATCGCCGGGGCGCTCAATGCGGCTCCTGAAAAGTTCAGCTCAAAGGGAGCGAAATCCGTTCGCAGCCGGGTGGGCAATATCAGGAGCTTTCTGCCCGTCGATATGGCGCTTGCACAATTCTGGAAATATCTGAAAAGGCATCTGTGCGAAAACGGCTTTGAAACCGGGAGGATAGGGAAGCGGGAGCGACGGCGCATAAACCGGCTGAAGCGTGAAAAGTACGATACATGGGAGTGGAACTACGGCAAATCGCCCAAATACGATATGATGAACAAAAAACGCTGGCAGGGCGGAGGCATAGAAGTCAGGGCGCAAATAGAGGACGGGAGGATCAAGGACATTGTATTCTATGGTGATTTTCTCTCATCGCGCCCTCTTGAGGATATAACCTCCCAAATGGAGGGCTGCCCGCTGCACAGGGAGGCTGTTTCGGAGGTGCTGTGCAGGTTTGAGCTGAACGAATACTTCGGCGGCATATCGCTTCAGGAGCTGCTGGATACCATATTATGCACTTAAGATGGCGAAAGAAAGGAACAGACTGCGATGAAAAAGGAAATACAGCATACTGAAGGGCGTGAGGGCGTAAAATCCGTCTTAGTCATAGGCGGCGGCCCAGGTGGATATGTGGCAGCCATACGGGCGGCTCAGCTGGGGGCGAGCGTAACGCTGATAGAGAAAGAAAAACTGGGAGGCACCTGCCTTAACATAGGCTGCATACCCACTAAGTGCCTTTTGAGGAGCGCAGAGCTGATAAGGGACATAAGGGAGCGCGGCGATGAACTCGGGGTCAGGGTAAAGGGCCTTGAGGTGGACTTTCCGCAGATAATGGCTCGCAAAAACGAGATATCAAGGACGCTCACATCAGGGGTGGCGGGGCTTCTCAGGCTGAACAGGATAACCAGGATAGATGGCGAGGCGGTTTTTGTGTCCCCCAAAACCGTCGAGGTAACGAAGCCGAACGGCGATAAGGAAACTATGACGGCCGACGCCGTAATTATCGCCGCGGGCTCGGTAAACGCCTTGCCGCCCATTCCCGGCATAAGGGAAAACCCCTGCTGCATAGATTCCACAGGCGCACTGAGCCTTGAGGAGCTGCCGAAAACCATGATAGTCATAGGCGGCGGCGTTATAGGGCTGGAGCTGGCCTGCGCCTATGCCGCCTTCGGTACGAAGGTCACCGTTGTGGAGGCGCTGGACAGGATGCTGCCGATGCTTGATGCGGATATCACTGCGGTCGGCGTCGAGAGCATGAAAAGGCTGGGTGTGGAGTTCCATCTTGAATGCCCGGTGCAGTCGGTAGAGCCATGCGAGGCGGGAGCCGCGGTAATATGCCGCGACAGGGAAGGCCGTACCCTACGCGTTGAGGCGGAAAAGGTACTGGTTGCCGTAGGCCGCAGGGCTAACACTGCCTCCCTCGGCCTGGAGGCCGGGGGCATCAGGCACGACAGGGGCCGCATAATAGTCAACAGCAGGATGGAAACCAATGTTCCCGGGGTATACGCCGCAGGCGACTGCGTGGCGGTTTACGCACAGCTTGCCCATACCGCCTCGGCAATGGGCGAGGTTGCTGCCGAGAACATAATGGGCATCGATGCAGAGTACGACGAAAAGACCAATCCGGTATGCGTATATATCGAGCCTGAGGCCGCATCGATCGGGCTGACCGAGGAGCAGGCAAAGGAACGCGGCATAGACTATCGTGTAGGCCGATTCCCCATGAGCTCCAACGGAAAGGCGTTGATACTCAATGGCGGCGAGGGGCTGGTAAAGATAATTGCCGATGCGAAATACGGCGAGGTGCTGGGTATGCACATAATAGGCCCCCGCGCCACAGACCTTATAAGCGAAGGAGCGCTCGCGCTCAGGCTGGAGGCCACGGTGGACGAGCTCATATCGACCATACACTCCCACCCAACGGTTACGGAAACGCTGCGCGAGGCGGCGCTGAACTTCGATAAGCGGGCAATACACACAAAGAACTGACGGAACAAGGCAAAGCATCGTAATAAAAACGAAAGGAGAAAAAGAATATGAAAGCGGCACTTTGGTACAAGTCGGGAGACATTCGTATTGAGGACATACCAGAGCCTTCACCCTGCGCCGGATATGTGAAAATCAAGGTGAAGTGGTGCGGCATTTGCGGCAGCGATTTGCATGAGTTTACTATGGGTCCAATATTCATACCGGTGGAAAATCCTCATCCTATAACGCAGGAAGTCGCTCCGGTGATAATGGGGCATGAGTTTTCCGGCGAGATAACGGAGGTAGGCGAGGGAGTGACGAATCTGGCTGTCGGCGACCGCGTGACGGTTGAGCCGTTGATCGTATGCGGCGAATGCCCCGCCTGTAAAGCCGGACATTACAACCTTTGCGATAAGCTGGGATTTCATGGCCTTATGGGCGGAGGCGGAGGTCTTGCCGAATACACTACGTTCCCGGCGAGGTTCGTACACAAGATACCTGACACGCTAAGCTATGAGAAGGCTGCTCTTGTGGAACCCATGAGCGTTGGCTATCATTCTCTTGAGGTCGGTGGCTTTCGGTCGGGGCATGTGGCGGTCGTTGCAGGGGCAGGCCCAATAGGCCTTGCTACAATAGAGTGCCTCAAAGCCCTTGGCGCGGAAAAAATCATTGTCGTTCAGCGCAAGAGCGTCAGACAGGAGTATGCATTGCGGGCGGGAGCAGACATCCTTCTCGAGCCCGGCAAGGATGATGTCGTTGCTGAAATATATCGGCTTACCGGCGGTGCTGGGGCAGATATTGCGTTTGAAACTACGGGCAGCGAGCAGTGCCTGCTGCTGTTATTGGAATCCATAAAGGCTGCCGGTACACTTGTGGTTACGAGTATATGGGAAGGGCCCGCAACGCTGCATCCTAACCTGCTGGTGATGAAGGAAAGGCAAATGGTAGGCAGCATCTGCTACTGCGGCGACTTTCCGAAGGTAATCGAGCTGCTTGACAGCGGCAGAATACCTGCCGAGGGTTATGTTACTAAGAAAATCTGTCTTGAAGACGTAGTGAAGGAAGGCTTCGCATCGCTTACCGGCCCGGAGAAGAAATCGCAAGTAAAGATACTCGTGACGCCGGATTGTAACCTGCTATGATGGCTTGTTTACCGAAGATGTAATGCGTTCTTCAATCAGTTCATATTGTTCTGTTTTAGTGGCAGCTGAACGTTATACAAATGACTTATATTTTGTATAATATATGCACGTATCCACCACTATACGAACGGAGCAGTAAACACCATCTTGACACTGAATCGGGCAGGGCGATAACTCCTTGTTGATTGGATTATCGTAACCTTCATCAAGAGGTAGTGCACCGGGATGGATGATTGGTATCTTTCCACTCCTACTTTTACGATACTATAAATCCAAAGATGCCCGTTCGCCCCTTGGCAGAGTATGCCTATGCTACTCTCCACCGAAAGCAAGAACAGGCTTTCTCAAGGTTTCACTTGCGAAATAGCAGAATCCCTGCTATAATGCTTATGTAAGTTTCGGAATTGCCGCCGAGCAATTACAGTGAATGAGTAACACAGTACCTGAGGATGAAAGTCTTCAGGCACTTTTTTGTTTCTTCTGCCTCTCACAAACAGAGGCACAGACGGG